>ENA-ORCT01000370-ORCT01000370.1-marine-metagenome-genome-assembly--contig:-NODE-370-length-22329-cov-3.848283_pt1 | contig 22329 bp, 22 predicted proteins | sample MGYA00248632_ERZ508511 | MGnify/ENA primary metagenome ERZ508511 (study PRJEB26182, sample SAMN06268839) | marine metagenome | isolation source: Tt an P1-techrep anaerobic enrichment on pine from sediment...
CAGCTGACGGTGGAGACCGAGAGCTGGGAAGAGCGCAAGGACGGCTCGGCCCGGATCGACCAGGTGATCTATGTCGCGCGCGACGGGCACAAGGGGATCGTGCTGGGCCACAAGGGCGAGACGATCAAGGCCGTTTCCAAGGCCGCGCGCGAGGAGCTGGAGGAATTCCTGGGCCGCAAGGTGCACCTGTTCCTGCAGGTCAAGGTGCGGCCCGGCTGGCTGGAGGAAGCGGAGCGCTATGGCGAAATGGGCCTCGATTTCCGCGACGGCGACTGAGCCGGCCATGCGCCTGCGGCGCGCTCCGTTTCGCTGTATGAGGGGCGCTGCCCCTCAAACTCCCCGGGATATTTCTGAACAGAAGAAGGGGGCCGGGCATTGGCGCGGCTGACCTCGGATATCTGGGTGTCGGCCTATCTGGCGCGGCTGCGTCTGGCGGATATTCCGGCCTTCGTGGTGGCGCGGGGCGATGCCACGGCAGGGGCCGTGCTGGTCAAGCTGAACACGCTGGATGGGGCCGCCAAGGCGTTCCAGCGCAGTTTCGATCTGATGAGCGGCGAGCGGGTCTGGATGGTGCTGGCCGAGGGGGCGGAGCCCGAGGTGGACGAGGCCATTGCGCGCCAGCGCGGCTTTGACCCCGATCTCTGGGTGATCGAGGTGGAGGACCGGCAGGGGCGCCATTTGCTGGACGAGCCGGGGCTTTCGTGACTTTCTTACCTTCGGTGGGAGGAGACCTCCCAGGAGGAAGGGGGCGCTATGGAATGGCGTGACCAGGGCGCAGTTTTGGCGGTGCGGCGACACGGGGAGAGCTCGGCGATTGTCGAGCTGTTCACGGCTGAGCATGGCCGCCATGCCGGGGTGGTGCGCGGGGGCGCCGGGCGCCGGATGGCGCCGCTGCTGCAACCCGGCGCGCAGCTCGAGGTCACCTGGCGGGCCCGGCTGGAGGATCACCTGGGCGCCTTCACGGTGGAGCCGCTGAAATCGCGCGCGGAACTGATGGGGGATCGCGGCGCCCTGGCCGGGCTGAACGCGGTGACGGCGCTTTTGCATTTCGCGCTGCCCGAGCGCGAGGCGCACCCCGCGCTCTATCGCAGAACCATAAGCGTTCTGGACATGCTGGGCACATCCGAGCTCTGGCCGCTGGCCTATCTGCGCTGGGAGATGGCGCTGTTGGAAGACCTTGGATATGGGCTGGACCTGTCCGCCTGCGCGGTGACGGGGACGTGTGACGACCTGGCCTATGTCTCGCCGAAATCGGGGCGCGCGGTGAGCGCCGAGGGGGCGGGGGACTGGGCCGACCGGCTGCTGCCCCTGCCGCCGGAGATGCTGGGCGCCGGCGACGGCGCGCGGGAGAACGTGATGGCCGGGCTCAGGACGACCGGGCATTTCCTGCACCGCTGGCTGGCGCCGGCGCTGGGCGACAGGCCCTTGCCCGAGGCGCGTGCGCGGCTGATCGAGAGGCTGGCGCGCGGCTGAGCGTTGCGGCAGTGTTACATCTCTCTGCGAGGCAGGGCGGGAGAAACGGCGGAGGCGGCAGCATGAGCATCACCCTGACCATAACCGTTCCCCAGCCCGGCCATGGCCCCTTGGTCGCGCCGATGGGGCTGGCCACCCCCCATCTCGGCCCCGCGGATTTCGCCGTCACGGGGGGCAGCCTGGCGCTGATGGCCGAGGCGCAGACCGGCCAGTGGGCGGCGGTGATCCGGCCGGAAGGCGGGCCGGTTCGGCTGAGCACGCGGTTCCGGACGCGGGGCCTGCCCTATCCGGAGAGCCTGTTTGCGCACAGGCCCAACCGGTTCACCCGTGCTGCCGAGGCCCTGGCGCAGGGGGCGCAGGATGTCGCGGCCCGGGCCGGCGGCGGCGCGGTCGGCCTGAAGGCCATCGTCAACGATGTCTGCGCGCAGTTCACCTATGGCCATCCGGAGACGCGGTTCTACGAGGGGACCGACGAGATGCCGCAACTCTGCGGGCTGACCGAGGGCTCTTGCGTCGATATCAACGCCTATCTGATCGCGGCGCTGCGGGCGGCCGGCTACGAGGCGGGCTATGTCACCGGCTATTTCTTCCCTGCCGAGAAACGCAGCCATTGCGAGGACATGCATTGCTGGGTGGTGACGCGGCACGGCGGGCAGGGGCAGGAGAGGGACAGTGCCCATCACCTCAAGATGGGACGGCGGGAGATCCGGCCGGGGCTGAACCCCAAGCCCGGCGTGCGCGTGCCCATGGCCCATTCGATGGGTCTGGACCTGCCCGATCTGGGGATTTCCGAGATGAAGCTGATCGCGCAGCCCATGGCGCTGACCGAAAACGGGCCCGCCTGGCCCGAGATCGAGATCAGGCTGGAAGGGTATGAGCTGCTGGAGGCGCTGGACGGCCGGTAGGCCCGGCCGCCCGGCAAGGGTCTAGCCCAGCAGGCGGCGGGCGATGACCTGGGCCTGGATCTCGGCCGCGCCCTCGAAGATGTTGAGGATGCGCGCGTCGCAGAGGATCCGGCTGATCGTGTATTCCAGCGCAAAGCCGTTGCCGCCGTGGATCTGCAGCCCGTTGTCGGCCGCGGCCCAGGCCACGCGGGCGCCCAGAAGCTTGGCCATGCCGGCCTCGAGGTCGCAGCGCTGATCGTGGTCTTTCTCCCAGGCCGAGAAATAGGTCAGCTGGCGCGCCACCATGATCTCGGCCGCCATCATCGCCAGCTTGCCGGCAACGCGGGGGAACTCGATCAGCGATTTGCCGAATTGCTTGCGGTCCTCGGCATATTGCATGGCCACCTCAAGCGCCGACTGGGCCACGCCCACGGCGCGGGCGGCGGTCTGGATGCGGGCGGATTCGAAGGTCTGCATCAGCTGCTTGAAGCCCTGGCCCTCGACGCCCCCGAGCAGGTTCTCGCCCTTCACCTTGAAGCCGTCGAAGCCCAGTTCGTATTCCTTCATGCCGCGATAGCCCAGAACCTCGATCTCGCCGCCGGTCATGCCGGGGGTGGGGAAGGGATCGTCGTCCGTGCCCGGCGTCTTTTCGGCCAGGAACATGGAGAGGCCCTTGTAATCGGTGGTGTTCGGGTCGGTGCGCGCCAGAAGCGTCATGACATGGGTGCGCGCGGCATGGGTGATCCAGGTCTTGTTGCCGGTGATCTCGTAATCCTCGCCCACCTTGACCGCGCGGGTGCGCAGGCTGCCCAGGTCGGAGCCGGTGTTGGGTTCGGTGAAGACGGCGGTGGGCAGGATCTCGCCGCTGGCGATCCTGGGCAGCCACTGTTCCTTCTGCGCGTCCGTGCCGCCGCCGAGGATCAGCTCGGCCGCGATCTCGGACCGGGTGCCGAGGCTGCCCACCCCGATATAGCCGCGGCTGAGTTCCTCTGACACCACGACCATCGAGGCCTTGGACAGGCCGAAGCCGCCGAACTCTTCGGGAATGGTCAGGCCGAAGACGCCCATCTCGGCCAGTTCCTCGATGATTTCCATCGGGATCAATTCGTCCTTGAGGTGCCATTCATGGGCGTGGGGGACGACCTTTTCATCCGAGAAGCGGCGGAATTGTTCTCGGATCATCTCCAGCTCTTCGTCGAGGCCGGTGGCGCCGAAGGTGGCGTGGCCCGCGTTGTCGCGCATCAGTCGCACCAGCCGGGCGCGGGCGCCGGCGTTGTTGCCGCCGGTCATCAGCGTGGCGCAGGCCTCGTGCGCGGGCAGGTCGGGCAGGATGCCGAGATCGGGCAACCGGGCGATCTCGCCCTGGCTCATCGGGATGCCGCCCTGGATCTGGTTGAGGTATTCCCCGAAGGCGATCTGGTGGATCAGCGCCTCCATCTCGCCGAACTTGCCCTCGCCGTCGAGCCGCGTGGCCCAGGCCTGCATCTGGCGCAGCGCTTCGACATAGGTCGCCAGCCAGGCCAGCGCGTGGGCGGCATGCTGGTTTTCCTCGATCTTGGCGCCGGAGATGCGGCCGTCGACGGTGACCACGGCACGCAGGGTGGACTTGGCCTGTTCCAGCAGCGCCTCGGCCGGGCCGACGGCGGCGCCGGTCAGCGCCAGGAGGTCGTCCAAGCGGGCGTTTTCGGGGGAAACGCGAGGCAGGTCTTGTCCATCATGCGGCATGAGTCGGCTCCTTCCTAATCCGTTCGGCATGGCATAGGCCCTTCGCAGTTGCAGCGCAACAAAAATTCAATGAAACATGCATTTTTGAATGAAAGTGTCGCGGCCTTTTTGCAGTGCAGCGCATGTTCACTCGCGTTATAGCGGTGTGGAAAGAGGTTTCCATGCTGACAGATTTACTGGGGCTGACGCCGGCCCTTTTCGTTGCCGCCTTTGCCGTCACATTCTTTGCGGGTTTCGTGAAGGGGGCGGTTGGGTTTGCCATGCCGATGATCATGATCTCGGGGCTGAGCAGCTTTCTGCCCGCTCCGATCGCGCTGGCCGCGCTGATCATTCCCACGGTCCTGACCAATATCGCCCAGTCCTTTCGCGGCGGGGTGGCGGCGGCCGTGGACTCGGTGATGACCTACAAGCGGCTGATCGGGGCGACGATCCTGTTCATCATTCTCAGCGCGCCGCTGGTGACGGTGTTGCCGGCCTCGGCGCTCTACCTTCTGCTCGGCGGGCCGATCCTGCTGTTCACGGTCAGCCAGCTCTTGGGCAAGCAACTGATCCTGCCGCCCCATCACCGCCATCGGGCCGAGGTGATGATGGGCGCGCTGGGCGGTTTCTTCGGCGGGATATCCGGGGTCTGGGGGCCGCCGGTGATCGCCTATCTGCTGAGCTTCGACGTCCAGAAATCCGAGCAGGTGCGCGTGCAGGGCGTGGTGTTCCTGATCGGGGCGGTGATCCTGTTCATCTCGCATCTGGGCTCGGGCGTGCTGAACGCGCAGACGGTGCCGCTGTCGGCGGCGATGGTGGTGCCCGCGGGGCTGGGCATGTGGCTGGGGTTCAAGGTGCAGGACAAACTGGACCCGGTGGTGTTCCGCAAGGCCACGCTGGTGATCCTGACGCTGGCCGGGGCCAACCTGATCCGCAAGGGGCTGATGGGCTGAGTGCAGAGCAGCAAGCAATGTCCGGTTGACTTATCGCCTTGAAAGGCCCATCTGCACCTCTGTTCGGTCTTCTGATGCGTGAGCAGGCTTGGCAAGACAGTCTGGGCAGGACGGACCGCACAGTTACAGGATCCCATTTCACGCAGGGTTCCAGCGTTTTGACGGCTCAGAGGCAATCCGGCCCAGGGCCAGAGCATAGCGCGAAACCCTTGCGACCGCGCCTTTCATGAAAATGCGGTTCAGCAGTTTGTGCGGACGCCGACCGGCCCGCACTAGAAAGGATATTTCCCCAGTGGAATTCAACATGATGGGGCTTTCGCCCCGCCTCGTGGCCAAACTGGCCGAACAGGGAATCACCAATCCCACCCCGATCCAGCAAAAAGCCATCCCGCAGGCCATGGACGGCCGCGACGTGATGGGCATTGCCCAAACCGGGACCGGCAAGACGGCGGCCTTTGGCCTGCCGCTCATCCACACCCTGACCAAGATGGGCAGCAAGCCCGAACCCAAGGGCGTGCGGGGGCTCATCCTTGCGCCCACGCGCGAGCTGGCCAAGCAGATCCTCGACAACCTCCGGGCCTATTCCGACGGCACGCATCTCAAGATTGGCCTCGTGGTCGGGGGCGTCTCGATCAATGGCCAGATCAAACGGCTGCAAAAGGGCACTGACCTTCTTGTGGCGACGCCGGGGCGGCTGATCGACCTGCTTGACCGCAAGGCCGTCCGGCTCGACCAGACGCGGTTCCTGGTGCTCGATGAGGCCGACCAGATGCTCGATCTGGGGTTCATCCATGCGTTGCGGCGCATTGCGCCGCTTTTGCCAAAGGAAAGGCAGACGATGCTGTTCTCGGCGACCATGCCGAAACAGATGACCGAGATTGCCAAGGCCTATCTGACCGATCCGGTGCGCGTCGAGATCGCGCCGCCGGGCAAGCCGGCCGAGAAGATCGACCAAAGCGTGTATTTCGTGGATCAGCCGCAAAAGGCGAAGCTCCTGATCGAGTTTCTCGACACCCACCGGGACGAACTCGCGCTGGTGTTTGCGCGCACCAAGCACGGGGCGGAACGGTTGATGAAAACGGTCGAAAAGGCCGGTTTCGCGGCCGGGTCCATCCACGGAAATAAGTCACAGGGCCAGCGCGAGCGCGCCCTGCGCGCCTTCCGCGAAGGCACGCTCCGGGTCCTCGTGGCGACGGATGTCGCCGCGCGCGGGCTCGATATCCCGGATGTGCGGCATGTCTACAATTTCGACCTGCCCAACGTCCCCGACAACTATGTCCACCGCATCGGCCGGACGGCCCGCGCCGGACGCGACGGGCGGGCGGTTGCCTTCTGTGCGCCGGCCGAGATGTCCGAGTTCCGGTCGATCGAGAAGACCATGGGCCGCAAGATCCCGGTCGCTGGCGGCGAATGCTGGGAGCCCGAGCGCGGGCAGGCGCCGAAGGCGCCCTCCAAGCGCAGACGCCGTCCGCGCCGCCCCGCAAAGAGGCTGGCCGCCTGAGAAGGGTCCGGCAGCAGGAGATGATCGAAAAAAGAAACCCCGGCGCAGGCCGGGGTTTCTGTATTCAGAGGGGAAGGGCGCCTCAGCCGATGGCGGCGGCCTTCACGTCTTCGTCGATGAACGGAACGTATTGAGCGAAGTTGTCGGCGAACATGGCCACCAGTTTCTTGGCCTGTTCATCGTATTCCTCGTTCACGCTCCAGGTCTGGCGCGGGTCGAGCAGGACGTCGGCCACGCCCTCCACATGCACCGGCACCTCGAAGCCGAAATTCGGGTCCTTGCGGAACTCGGCATCGTTGAGCGAGCCGTCGAGCGCCGCGCTCAGCAGCAGGCGGGTGTCGCGGATCGGCATGCGCGAGCCCACGCCGTAGGCGCCGCCGGTCCAGCCGGTGTTGACCAGCCAGCAGGTGGCGCCGTGCTTGGCGATCTTTTCGCGCAGCAGGTTGCCGTAGGCCTCGGGGCGGCGCGGCATGAAGGGCGCGCCGAAGCAGGTCGAGAAGGTGGGCTCGGGCTCGGTCACGCCCCGCTCGGTGCCGGCCACCTTGGAGGTGAAGCCCGACAGGAAGTGATACATCGCCTGCGCCGGCGTCAGCCGCGCGATCGGCGGCAGCACGCCGAAGGCGTCGCAGGTCAGCATGATGATGTTCTTGGGATGGCCGCCCAGCGAGGTTTCCGAGGCGTTCGAGATGTAGTCCAGCGGATAGGCGCAACGCATGTTGGCCGTCAGGCTGTCATCCTCGAAGTCAAGCTCCCGGGTTTCCTCGTCGAAGACCATGTTCTCGATCACGGTCGCGAACTTGGTGGTGGTGGCGTAGATCTCCGGCTCGGCCTCGGCGCTGAGGTTGATCGTCTTGGCGTAGCAGCCGCCTTCGAAGTTGAAGGTGCCATTGTCCGACCAGCCATGCTCGTCATCGCCGATCAGCACGCGCGCCGGGTCGGCCGAAAGCGTGGTCTTGCCGGTGCCCGAAAGGCCGAAGAACACGGCGGTGTCCACGGGGTTGTCGGGCGCGTGGTTGGCCGAGCAGTGCATCGGCATGATGCCCTTTTCGGGCAGGATGTAGTTGAGCAGCGTGAAGACCGACTTCTTGTTCTCGCCGGCATATTCGCTGCCGCCGATGAGGATCAGCTTCTTGTCGAAGTTCAGCGCGATGACGGTCTCGCTGCGGCAGCCGTGGCGCTCGGGGTCGGCCTTGAACGAGGGCACGTTGATGATCGTGAACTCGGGCACGAAGCTGTTGAGCTCCTCGCGCGCGGGGCGGCGCAGCAGGTGCCGGATGAACAGGCCGTGCCAGGCCAGTTCGGTCACCACGCGCACGTCCAGGCGGTTCTGCGGGTCGGCGCCGCCGTAGAGATCCTGCACGAAGAGGTCGCGGCCTTTCACGTACTCCAGCATGTCGGCATGCAGGCGGTCAAAGGCCTCGGGCTCCATCGGCTTGTTGTTGTCCCACCAGATGCTGCCCTCGACCGAGGGCGTGCGCACGACGAACTTGTCCTTGGGCGAACGGCCGGTGTGCTCTCCGGTCGAGACAAGCAGCGTGCCGCCATTGCCCAGCGTGCCCTCGCCGCGCTTCAGCGCCGCTTCGACCAGGGCCGGCTCCATGAGGTTGTAATAGACGTTCCCCAGCCCCGAGATACCTTGATCTTCCAAGCGCTGCGAAGGGTTGACCCGTCCGTTCATCTGCATGCTCCTGACACCGTCCGCGCAGTGGCGGACCAAGAAAATTCAAACACCGGCGTGAGGGGGGCCTGGCGCCGGATGCCTCGGCCTGAGTGGGGGCCGGTGGCGCCCCTATAACATGTCGTTTCTGTGAAGGAACAGGGCGGTTTCCAGAGTTAGCGCAACCACTTGGCAGTTAGCGCAATCACCGGGCAAATAGCGGCAAAGCCTCGCCGGATTCGCCTGCCGAGGGGCCCAGGTGATGCAAATTGGCAATGCGTAAGTCTTTTCCGTTTCAAATCGGGCAGGGAAAAGGGGTGATTCGCTATTAGCGCTTGATTCCAAAGGGCGAAACAGGAAAAATGCGGCAAAAAACAGGCATAGAGCAGAAAATAAGGGACCATTCCATGTCAAGGATTGCGCTCGTCGATGACGACAGAAATATCCTGACCTCGGTTTCCATGACCCTTGAGGCAGAGGGGTTCGAGGTTGAAACCTATAATGATGGCCAGACGGCGCTGGAGGCTTTCAGCAAGCGCCTGCCGGACATGGGCGTCTTCGATATCAAGATGCCCCGGATGGACGGCATGGACCTGCTGCAGCGGGTGCGCCAGAAGACCAACATGCCGGTGATCTTCCTCACCTCCAAGGATGACGAGATCGACGAGGTGCTGGGCCTGCGCATGGGCGCCGACGATTACGTGAAAAAGCCGTTCTCGCAGCGTTTGCTGGTCGAACGCATCCGCGCGCTGCTGCGCCGGCAGGAGGCGATTGCCTCCGACAGCGGCCCCTCGCCCGAGGAAAGCAAGGTGATGGTGCGCGGCCAGCTGAGCATGGACCCGCTGCGCCACGCGGTGACCTGGAAGGGCAGGGACGTGTCGCTGACGGTGACCGAATTCCTGCTGCTGCAGGCGCTGGCCCAGCGGCCGGGCTTCGTCAAGAGCCGCGACCAGCTGATGGATGTCGCCTATGATGACCAGGTCTATGTCGACGACCGCACCATCGACAGCCATATCAAGCGGCTGCGCAAGAAGATGCGCCAGACCGACCCTGATTTCGCCGCCATCGAGACGTTGTACGGTATCGGGTACCGCTACAACGAAGAGTAACACCCGGTTTGGGGACGGCCTTGCGCGACACAAGACCACATCATGACGCGGATGTGCTGCTCGGCGAAGACTGGGTGGCGCCCAATGTCACTGTCGAAAAAGAGGTTCGGCGGCGGCGGGCAAGGCGGGGCGTCATCACGCTCAACCGCTCGCCGCTGGCGCGCAAGATCATCACCTTCAACCTGCTGGCGCTGGTGGTTCTGGTGGCGGGCGTGCTTTACCTCAACCCGGGCCGCGACAGCCTGGTCAAGCAGCGCGAGGCGGCCTCCATCGCCAACGCGGAACTGATCGCCGATGTGTTCGAGGCGGGGGTTCCGGCCTTCGGCCCGGTCAACCTGACCGCCGGCGACGGCATCGATGCCCAGAGCATCTTGGCGGGCCTGGACACGATCGGGGGGATCGACGTCTACCTGTTCGACACCGCGCAGCAGCTTGTCGCCTCCTCCAGGGATCTGCCGCGCCGGGCCGAGGTGCCCGCTGTGGGCGACCAGCGCTCGACCTTGATCACCGATTTCCTGAATTCCGTCTGGGACGGGCTGGCCGGGCTGTTCAGCCAGGCTGATGCGCCCGCGGCCGCACGCGATGTGCAGGGCCAGGCGCGGGCGCTGTCGCAACGGGCCGCTCAGGGGAAGACGGTGGTTGAATCCGGGGTGGACGCGGCCGGCCGCACCTTTTTCACCGTCGCTACCCCGATCCAGCGCGGTGACGAGGTTCTGGGCGTGGTTGCCCTGGCCAGCGCCGCGGGCGAGATCGACATGCTGGTGCGCACCCAGCGCGAACAGGTCCTGCAGATGTTCGTGATCGCGATCCTGGTCTCGATCGGGCTGAGCCTGGTGCTGGCCTCGACCATCGCCAACCCGCTCTCCGATCTCGCCGCCGCCGCCGAGATCGGGCGCGACAAGAACGCCCGAAAGATGAGCCCCTCGCGGGTGCGCATCCCCGACCTGACCGCGCGCCCCGACGAGATCGGCCGGCTGTCGGGGGCGCTGCGCGGCATGGTGACCGCGCTTTACGACCGGATCGACGCGAACGAACAATTCGCCGCCGATGTGGCGCATGAGATCAAGAACCCGCTGGCCTCGCTGCGCTCGGCGGTGGGCACGCTGCGGGTGGCCACCAAGCCCGACCAGCGCGACAAGCTTCTCGACGTGATCGACCATGACGTGCGCCGCCTCGACCGCCTGGTCAGCGACATCTCCAACGCCTCGCGGCTGGACAGTGAACTGGTGAAGGAAGAGGAGGAGAGCTTCAACCTCGTCTACCTGTTGCAGAACCTTACCGATCACCTGGGAAAGGATGCCAAGTCGAAGGGGGTGGATTTCATCTCGGACCTGCCCTCCGAGCCGGTGATCATCCACGGGCTCGAGGCGCGGCTGGCGCAGGTGTTCGTCAACCTGATCACCAACGCAGTTTCTTTCTGCGATGACGGCGATGCGGTGCGCATCTGGGCGCGCAAGCGCGACAACCGCGTGCTGGTGGTGGTCGAGGATACCGGGCCCGGCATCCCCGAACAGGCGCTGACCAAGATCTTCAACCGCTTCTATTCCGAACGCCCCGCAGGCCAGTTCGGCGACCATTCCGGCCTCGGGCTGGCAATTTCCAAGCAGATCATCGAGGCGCATGGCGGCGTGATCTGGGCCGAGAACATCCGCCCCACCGATGCCGATGTCACCTCCGAGCCGCTGGGCGCGCGTTTCGTCGTGGGCCTGCCGGTCTGACCGGGCGCGATGCCTGGCTCCAATCCTATCCATGCCAGCTGCGTGGCCCTCGCCGGCCGCGGGGTCCTGATCATGGGTCGGGCAGGCGCCGGAAAGTCCGCGCTGGCGCTGGAACTGATGGCCTATGGCGCGGCGCTGGTCTCCGATGACCGCACCTGCCTGCGGGCCACCCCCGAAGCGCTGATCGCCTCGGCGCCGCCCCGCATCGCGGGGCTGATCGAGGCGCGCGGCGTGGGCCTCCTGCACGCCGAGACGGTTCCCGAGGCCGAGGTCGTGCTGGCCGTCGATCTCGACCGCGTGGAGACCGAGCGCCTTCCGCCCCGGCGCGAGATTTTCCTGCTGGACCGAAGGGTCAGCTTGCTTCACAAAGTCGACAATGCCCATTTCCCCGCAGCGATCCTGCAATATCTCAAACGGGGAAGGAGCGCGTGATGCCGTCTGACGCCAATTTCGCCGATCCGCCGCCAAGCCACCGCCTGGTTCTGGTCACCGGGCCTTCGGGAGCCGGGCGTTCGACGGCGCTGCGCGCGCTCGAGGACCTCGGCTTCGAGGTGATCGACAACCTTCCTCTGAGTTTCGTGCCCCGCCTTCTGGATGGCCCGCCCCTCAATCAGCCTCTGGCCTTGGGGCTGGACCCGCGCAACCGCGATTTCAGCGTGGTCACGCTCAGCGATCTCGCGGCGCATCTGCGCGCCCGGCCCGCGGTCGAGGTCGAGATCGTCTATCTGGACTGCCGCGAAGACGTGTTGCTGCGGCGGTTTTCCGAAACCCGCCGGCGCCACCCGCTGGCCCCGGCCGAAAGCCCGGCGGAGGGCGTCGCGCGCGAGCTCGACCTGCTGGCGCCGGTGCGCGCGCTGGCCGACATGCTGATCGAGACCTCCGAACTGACCCCGCACGACCTGCGCGCCGAGGTGGCCGGGTGGTTCGCGGCCTCGGGCGAGGCCCCGCGCCTGGCGGTCTCGGTGCATTCCTTTTCCTACAAGCGCGGGGTGCCGCGCGGCGCCGACATGGTGTTCGACTGCCGTTTCCTGCGCAATCCCTACTGGGAGCCGCAGCTGCGCGGTCTGGACGGGCAGGCGGAGGCGGTTGCGGCATATGTCGCCGAGGACGCGCGCTTCGAGCCCTTCTTCGACAGGGTGTTGAATCTCGCCCTGCTCCTGCTGCCTGCCTACCGAGACGAGGGCAAATCGCATCTGTCGATCGCCTTCGGCTGCACCGGCGGGCAGCACAGGTCGGTCATGATGGCAGAAAAACTGACCAATGCGCTTGCGGACGCCGGTTGGCGGGTGTCTAAGAGACATCGGGAACTGGAACGGCGGGGGCGCGATGCCTCCGGAAGTGGGACGGGGTCGACCGGGTGATCGGTATCGTGATCGTTGCGCATGGTGGGCTGGCCAAGGAATACCTGGCTGCGGTCGAGCATGTGGTCGGGAAGCAGCCCGGCATCCTCGCCATCTCCATTGAACCCGATCACGACCGCAGCCTGAAACAGGCCGAGATCAAATCCGCCGCCGATACCGTCGATACCGGCGACGGGGTGGTGGTGGTGACCGACATGTTCGGCGGCTCGCCCTCGAACCTGTCGCTGCGCGCCTGCGACGCCGAGGATCGGGTGATCCTTTACGGTGCCAATCTTCCCATGCTCATCAAGCTGGCGAAATCGCGACGCATGGGGCTGGAGGAGGCCGTGGAGAACGCCCTGGCCGCAGGGCGCAAATATATCGACGCCTTCGACGGCCCCATAAGAGCACGGCACTGAATGAGCAATACGATCACCCGGACCCTGGATATCATCAACGAAAAGGGCCTGCATGCGCGGGCCTCGGCGAAATTCGTGGAGACCGTCGAGGCGCATGATGCCAGTGTCGAGGTTCGCAGGGACGGGCTCTGCGCCTCGGGCGATTCCATCATGGGGCTGTTGATGTTGGCAGCCTCCAAGGGAACCTCCATTGAGGTTCAGACCAGCGGCCCCGAGGCCGAGGCGCTGGCCGACGCGCTGGCGACGCTGTTCACCGAATTGCTGGAGCGACTCGGTGGCGGTATTCTCTGCGAAGCGGACAGCCCCGCAGCGCTGGCCGACGCGCTGGAGACGCTGGTCGCCGATCGGTTCGGCGAAGATATGTAGGCGGTTGTCTTTCGAGCGGCCCGAGATCGAATGCCGGGGCAGCGACCCGCGCCGCCTTGTCGCCTGGCTGCGCGAACAGACACTGGCGTTGAAGACCTGAGCGGGGCGCAATTTCTCTGCGAAAAATCGGGATCAGCGCGTCGGCACCGGCACCTCGCCGCGGTAATCGTAGAAGCCGCGGCCGGTCTTGCGGCCAAGCCACCCGGCCTCGACATATTTCGTCAGAAGCGGGCAGGGGCGGTACTTGGTGTCCGCCAGCCCGTCATGCAGCACGTTCATGATCGCCAGGCATGTATCCAGGCCGATGAAATCGGCCAGCTCCAGCGGGCCCATCGGGTGGTTGGCGCCCAGTTTCATCGACTCGTCGATGGATTTGACCGAGCCCACGCCCTCGTAGAGCGTGTAGACCGCCTCGTTGATCATCGGCATCAGGATGCGGTTGACGATGAAGGCGGGGAAGTCCTCGGCGCTGGCGGCGGTTTTGCCCAGCCGCTCAACCACTTTTACCAGGGTCTGGTAGGTCGCGTCGTCGGTGGCGATGCCGCGGATCAGCTCCACCAGCTGCATCACCGGCACCGGGTTCATGAAATGGAAGCCCATGAACTTCTCCGGCCGGTCGGTGCGGCTGGCCAGCCGGGTAATCGAGATCGACGAGGTGTTGGAGGTCAGGATCGTCCCGGGTTTCAGATGCGGAAGCAGGTCCTCGAAGATCGCCTGCTTCACCGTCTCGCGCTCGGTCGCGGCCTCGATGATCAGGTCGCTGGGCCCCAGGTCGGAGAGCGTTACCGTGGTGGTGATGCGGGCGAGCGCCGCGGCCTTGTCCTCGGCGCTGATCTTGTCGCGGCTCACCTGGCGGTCGAGATTGCGGTCGATCACCGCAAGCGCCTTGTCCAGGTTCTCCTGTGAAATGTCGTTCAGCAGCACGTCATAGCCCGCCACCGCGAAGACATGGGCGATGCCGTTGCCCATCTGCCCCGCGCCGACGATCCCGACCGTTTTGATGCCCATGACTGCTCCCCCGTCTGATGTTCGGCCGACCATAGGCCTCTGCGGGCGCCGCGTGCAAGCCCGAAGGACCGATCGAATTCGCTTCAAATTGGGCCTTTAGCCATTTGGAAAGCCGGGCCGCGCAATCTGGGTTGCGGGTGAGTCGTGAACAGAGACTGGGGGCGATCATGTATGACCATCACGGCGCCACTGCGCTGGATTATTCGCTGTGCCGGTACGGCACGCCGCATTTGATGTTCCGCGGGCCGGAGCGGCCTTTGAACGACGCCTATTGCGCCATGCTGGGCGGGACCGAAACCTACGGAAAATACATCGAGCGGCCCTTCCCGCAGCTGGTCGAGGACGAGACCGGCTGCACGGTGGTCAATCTCGGGCTGGTGAATGCCGGGATCGACGTGTTCGCCGGGGAGGACGCGGTGAGGCGGGTCAGCGACCGCGCCCGGGTGGCCGTGGTCCAGGCTCTGGGCGCGCAGAACATGTCGAACCGGTTCTACGGCGTGCACCCACGCCGCAATGACCGTTTCCTCAGGGCATCGGCCCCGTTGCGGGCCATGTATCCCGAAGTCGACTTCACCGAATTCAACTTCACCCGCCACATGCTGAACAGCCTTCAGGCGGTCTCGGCCGGGCGCTTCGCTCGCTTGGTTGAGGAACTGAAGGCCGCCTGGCTGGCGCAGATGCGGGCACTGGCGGGCCGGATGCGGGGCCGGACCGTGCTGCTTTGGCTGTCGGAGCGCAGCCCCGACCAGGCCCCGCCCGACGGGGCGCTAGGGGGCGATCCGCTCTTTGTCGACCGCCCGATGATCGAGGCGGTTCGGCCGCATTTCACCGAATATGTGGAGGTTGTGGCCAGCCCACGGGCCCGGGCCAGCGGTGTCGACGGCATGGTCTTTCCGCCGGTCGAGCAGCCGGCCGCGGCCCGGATACCGGGCCCGGCGGTTCACGACGAGGCGGCGGAGGCGCTGGCGCCGGTGGTGGCGCGGTTGATGGGCCGGGAAAGGAAAACGGCCCGCCGGTAGGGCGGGCCGTTCATCGGGTCTCTCCGGAAACCTCAGCCGAGCTTCTCGGTGAGTTCCGGGACGGCGTCGAAGAGGTCGGCGACGAGGCCGTAATCGGCGACCTGGAAGATCGGCGCCTCCTCGTCCTTGTTGATGGCGACGATGACCTTGGAGTCCTTCATCCCCGCCAGGTGCTGGATCGCGCCGGAGATGCCCACCGCGATGTAGAGCTCGGGCGCCACAACCTTGCCGGTCTGGCCCACCTGCCAGTCGTTCGGCGCATAGCCCGAGTCCACCGCCGCGCGCGAGGCGCCGACGGCGGCGCCCAGCTTGTCGGCCAGCTTCTCGATCAGCGCGAAATCCTCTTCCGAGCCCACGCCGCGGCCGCCCGAGACCACGATGCCCGCCGAGGTCAGCTCGGGCCGGTCGCTCTCGGCCACCTTGTCCTCGACCCATTCGGAAAGGCCCGGGTTGTCGCCGGCGGGGATATTCTCGACAGAGGCCGAGCCGCCGTCGCCCGCGGCGTCGAAGGTCGAGGTACGGAAGGTGATGACCTTCTTCGCATCGTTCGACTTCACCGTCTGGATGGCGTTGCCCGCGTAGATCGGGCGCTCGAAGGTCGCGCCGTCCACCACGGCGGTCACGTCCGACAGGATCATCACGTCCAGCAGCGCGGCCACGCGCGGCATGATGTTCTTGGCGTCGGTGGTGGCGGGGGCCACGATATGCTCGTAATCGCCGGCCAGCGACACGATCAGCGCCGCGGCGGGCTCGGCCAGGCGGTGGCCGTAGATCGGGTCCTCGGCACACAAGACCTTGGCCACGCCGTCGATCCTGGCCGCCTCGGCCGCGGCATCGGCGGCCTGCGCGCCCACGCAGAGCGCGGTCACCTCGCCCAGTTGCCTGGCCGCGGTCACGGCCTTGGCGGTTGCGTCCAGCGCCAGCGCGCCGTCGCTCACTTCGGCAAGAAGAAGAACAGCCATCACAGAGCCCCCGCTTCCTTGAGTTTCGCCACCAGCTCGTCCACCGAGCCCACGATTTCACCGGCCTGGCGCGCCGCCGGCTCGGTGGTTTTCACCACTTCCAGCCGCGGGGTCACGTCGACGCCGTAATCGGCCGGGGTCTTCTCCTCCAGCGGCTTTTTCTTGGCCTTCATGATGTTGGGCAGCGAGGCGTAGCGCGGCTCGTTCAGGCGCAGGTCGGCGGTGATGATGGCGGGCATCTTCACCTTGACGGTCTGCAGGCCGCCATCGACCTCGCGGGTCACCACGGCCGCATCGCCCTCGATGTTGACCTCCGAGGCGAAGGTGGCCTGGCTCCAGCCCAGAAGCGCCGAGAGCATCTGCCCGGTGGCGTTCATGTCGTTGTCGATCGCCTGCTTGCCGGCGATCACCAGCCCGGGCTGCTCCTCGTCGATCACGGCCTTGAGGATCTTGGCCACGGCCAGCGGCTCGATGTCCTGGTGCACGTCGTCGGCGGCGACCACCAGGATGGCGCGGTCCGCGCCCATGGCCAGCGCGGTGCGCAGCGTCTCCTGCGCCTGTTTCACGCCGATGGAAACCGCGACGATCTCATCGGCCACGCCCTTCTCCTTCAGCCGGATCGCCTCTTCCACGGCGATCTCGTCGAACGGGTTCATCGACATCTTCACGTTGGCAAGATCGACACCGGAACCGTCCGCCTTCACGCGGACCTTCACGTTGTAGTCGATCACGCGCTTAACAGGCACAAGAACCTTCATCAGCGTGCTCTCCTTGGGTTTCGCCCCGCCGGGGCGGGGCCATTTCAAGCTCTGAGAGGTTTGTTAGCGAGTCGTGGCCCGCGGCAACAGGGCAAAATCGACAGGAAAGGATGTTTCGACGTCGCGTTTTCCGGCTTTTCGGATATTTCCCTGCCGAATTGTTGCGGCACCTTTCGGAACCCTAACGATTTGCGCTTCCCTCCGCCAAAAGCCGCGCCTTTGCCGCTTCGCTTCGTTCAGCGGTTCGCTCTTCCCTCCGCCAAAGGCGCTGCCTTTGCCGCTTCGCTTCGCTCAGCGGTTCGCTCCGGGAACCCACAGCACGTCGTCCTTGCCGCCGTCATTGGCCATGCGGGCGGCGACGAAGAACCAGTCGGACAGGCGGTTGAGGTATTTCACCGCCGCCGGGTTCACCGATTCCAGGGTGGCCAGCTCCACGCTCAGCCGCTCGGCCCGGCGCGACACGGTGCGGCACAGGTGCAGATGCGCGGCAAGCGGCGAGCCGCCGGGCAGGATGAAGCTGCGCAGCGGCTCGAGCGTCGCGTTCATGGCGTCGATCTCTGCCTCCAGCCGGGCCACCTGGCTGTCGGCGATGCGCAGCGGCGGGTGCTTGGCCTCGGCATCCTTTTCCATGTCCGGGCGGCACAGGTCGGCGCCGAGATCGAAGAGGTCGTTCTGGATGCGGGCGAGCTGTTCGTCCATCTCGCCCGTGGCATGGAGGCGGGCAAGGCCCACGGCGGCGTTGGTCTCGTCCACCGTGCCATAGGCGGCGACGCGGAGCGAATGCTTGGCCACGCGGCTGCCGTCGCCCAGCGCGGTTTCGCCGCGGTCTCCGGTCTTGGTGTAGATCTTGTTCAGAACGACCATCTTCTCAGCCTCCCATGCGACGGAGGGCCACATAGGCCAGGATCACGGCAATGGCCACGGCCTGCGCGTAGATGCGGTAGCGCATCAGGCGGTTGCCGTGCTTGCGGTTGAACTCGCCCCCCCGGGCGAAGCCGCCGATGCCGATCATCAGGATGACCAGAACCGTCAGCACGGCGATGGCGACAATGATGAAAAGAGGGTCGTTCAGCATGGCAGGCATCCTTTGCGGTTACGGGGGATGTAATGGTTCAGGCGAAAAAAGCGAACCGCTTTCTCATCCCTTGGCGATCACCCAGTCCAGCAGGCGCGTCGGCAGCGCCCGGCGCAAGGCATTCATCAGGTAGGTCGGCGTGGTCACAAAATAGCGCGGGGCGGGGCGCGGGTCCTCGAGCGCGCGGGCGAGTTTCGCCGTGGTGGCCGAGGCGGGCAGTTCGAACCTGTCCTTGCCGCGCTCCTCGTAGAGCCGTCTCAGCAGGCTGGCGCGGTACTGATCGGCGCGCGGCGAGGCCTCCCAGTCGATCCATTTCTCGAAATGGGGGATGGAATTCACCCGGATCTTCGAGGTGATGGGGCCGGGCTCCAGCAGGGTCACGTGGATGGGCGTGTCGCGCATTTCCAGCCGCAGCACGTCGGTCAGCCCCTCCAGCGCGTATTTGGTGGAGACATAGGCGCCGCGCCATTTCATGGGGACAAACCCCAGCACCGACGAGCAGTTCACGATCCGCCCGTGCCCCTGGGCGCGCATCACCGGGATCACCCGGCGGGTCAGTTCGTGGTAGCCGAAGAAATTGGCCTCGAAGATCGAGCGCAGGCCGTCGGTGGGCAGGTCCTCGACCGCGCCGGGCAGGCCGAAGGCGCCGTTGTTGAACAGCGCGTCCAGCGTCCCGCCGCTGCGCGACAGCGCCTCCTCGACCGCCGCCGCGATGCTGTCCTTGTCGGTGTAATCGAGCACGAAGCTTTCCAGCCCCTCGTCGCGCAGGCGTGCGCAATCGGCCTCCTGCCGGCAGGAGGCGAAGACGCGCCAGCCGCGTGCGGCCATGCCGTGGGCCGCGTCATATCCGATGCCCGAGGAGCACCCGGTGATCAGAAGGGATTTCCTGTCGTCCATGCCTGCCCCGTTTTGGCGGCACGCTAGGCCATCGCGCAGGCTTCGTCCATCGCGGATACGCTTGTCGTGCTGGGCGGGCTTGGCTATCACCGGACCATGAACGATTTGACCGATCCCCAGAACGTCGACCTGTCAGAGCCGCTGCGCCGTGCCATCGGCGAGCGCTATCTGACCTATGCCCTGTCCACCATCATGGACCGCGCCCTGCCGGATGCGCGCGACGGGCTGAAGCCGGTGCACCGGCGCATCCTCTATGCGATGCGCGAGCTGAAGCTCAGCCCGGCCGGGCGCTTCCGCAAGTCGTCGAAGATCTCGGGCGACGTGATGGGTAACTACCACCCCCACGGCGACGCCGCGATCTATGACGCGATGGCGCGCCTCGCGCAGGATTTCAACGTGCGCTACCCGCTGGTGGACGGGCAGGGGAACTTCGGCAATATCGACGGCGACAACCCCGCCGCCAGCCGCTACACCGAGGCCCGCCTGACCGCGGCGGCCGAGGCCCTGATGGAAGGTCTGACCGAGAACGCCGTCGATTTCCGCGACAATTACGACGGCACCCTGACCGAGCCGGTGGTGCTGCCCGCGGCCTTCCCCAACCTTCTGGCCAATGGCGCCAGCGGCATCGCGGTGGGCATGGCCACCAACATCCCGCCGCATAATATCGAAGAGCTGATCGGCGCCTGCCTGCACCTGATCAAGACGCCCGACGCCCGCGACGAGACCCTGCTGAACTACATCCCCGGCCCGGATTTCCCCACCGGCGGCGTAATCGTCGAGCCCAAGGAAAGCATCGCCGAGGCCTATCGCACGGGGCGCGGCGCGTTCCGCCTGCGCGCGAAATGGGAGAAGGAGGATCTCGGCCGCGGCCAGTGGCAGATCGTGGTCACCGAGATCCCCTACCAGGTTCAGAAATCCAAGCTGATCGAAAAGATCGCCGACCTGATCCAGTCGAAGAAGGTGCCGATCCTGGGCGATGTGCGCGACGAATCGGCCGATGACGTGCGCCTGATCCTCGAGCCGCGGACCAAGAACGTCGACCCCGAGGTGCTGATGGGCACGCTGTTCAGGCAGTCCGACCTCGAGGTGCGGTTCAGCCTGAACATGAACGTGCTGATCGACGGCCGCACGCCGATGGTGTGCTCGCTGAAGGAGGTGCTGCGCGCCTTCCTCGATCACCGGCGCGAGGTGCTCTTGCGCCGCTCGCAGCACCGGCTGGACAAGATCGACCACCGGCTGGAGGTGCTGGAAGGCTTCCTGATCGCCTTCCTCAACCTCGACCGGGTGATCGACATCATCCGCTACGACGAGGACCCCAAATCCGCCCTGATGCGCGAGAACTGGGGGCGCGAGCATGCGCGCGCGATGTCGGAGGCCGATTACGTTACCCCGCCGCCGGGCGAGGGCGAGCTGACCGAGCTGCAGGCCGAGGCGATCCTCAACATGCGCCTGCGCTCCCTGCGCCGCCTGGAAGAGTTGGAGCTGATCCGCGAGCGCGACGCCCTGATGGAAGAGCGCGCGGGGCTCGAGGACCTGCTGGCCAACCCCGAGGTGCAATGGGCCGCCATCGCCGACCAGCTGCGCGAGACCCGTGCCCAGTTCGGCAAGAAATCGGAGGGCGGCGCGCGGCGCACCCAGTTCGCCGAGGCGCATGAGGTCGAGGAGGTGCCGCTGGAGGCGATGATCGAGCGCGAGCCGATCACCGTGGTGTGCTCCAAGATGGGCTGGATCCGCGCCATGAAGGGGCATATCGCCCTCGATTCGGCGCTGAAGTTCAAGGACGGCGACGAGGGCCGTTTCATCTTCCACGCCGAGACCACCGACAAGCTGCTGGTCTTCGGCTCGAATGGGCGGTTCTACACGCTTTCGGCGGCGCAATTGCCCGGCGGGCGCGGCATGGGAGAGCCGCTGCGCCTGATGGTCGATCTGCCCAACGAGGCCGAGATCGTGGACCTGTTTATCCACAAGCCCGGCGCAAAGCTGCTGGTCGCCTCCAGCGCGGGCGACGGGTTCATCGTGCCCACCGACGACGTGGTCGCCCAGACCCGCGCCGGCAAGCAGGTGCTGAACCTGCGCGGCGAGACCCGCGCGCTGGTCTGCCACCCGGTCGCGGGCGATGCCGTGGCCTGCGTGGGCGAGAACCGCAAGGTGCTGGTCTTCATGCTCGACGAGCTGCCCGAGATGGGCCGCGGAAAGGGTGTGCGGCTGCAGAAATACAAGGACGGCGGGCTGTCGGACGCCACCACCTTCACCCTGGCCGAGGGGCTGAGCTGGAAGGACCCGGCCGGCCGCACCCGCACCGAGACCGACCTGGCCGAATGGCTGGGCAAGCGGGCGGGCGCGGGCCGGATGGCGCCGCGCGGCTTCCCGCGCGACAACCGCTTCACCTGACCCGGAGAGAGACCGCGATGCTGCGCCGTTTCCTGCTGCCCGGCCTTCTGGCCCTGACCCTTGCCGCCTGCGCGCTGCCCGAGCCGGAAGACCGGCCCGAGGTCGATCTGGGCGATTTCCGGCTGGGCTATGCCATCGTGGTGGCCGAGAACGCGCAAAAGATCCCGCCCACCCGCGCGGCCACGGCCGAGGAATGGGAGGCCGTTCTAAAGCAAGAGATCTCCGACCGCTTCGGCGGGCATGAGGGCGACAGGCTCTATCACATCGCGGTCAGCGTCGACGGCTATGCGCTGGCCGTGCCGGGTATCCCCGTCGTCGTCTCGCCGAAATCGGCCATGGTGATCACCGTCAATCTCTGGGATGACGCCAGGGGCGCCAAGCTGAATGCAGAGCCGAAACAGATGACGGTTCTGGAAAGCCTCTCGGCCAATACGGTGGTCGGCTCGGGCCTGACCACCAGCCGCGAGGACCAGATGCGCAACCTCGCGCGCAATGCGGCGCGCGCCATAGAGGGCTGGCTGGTCGAGAACCGCGACGACTGGTTTGCGGGGCCGCAAGAGCCGCCAGCAGAGGGCGCGGAGGCCACAGAGACGCCGGCCGAAGGCGCCCGGATCAACTGACGCTTGATTTCTGCCGCGCCAGAGAATAGAGAGCGCGCGATGTTGAATCGGGCCGATGCCGGCCCCCTAATCCACGAGGCGCCTCGACAATGGCTAAGGAAAAGTTTGAGCGTACGAAACCGCACGTTAACATCGGCACGATCGGCCACGTTGACCACGGCAAGACGACGCTGACGGCAGCGATCACCAAGTATTTCGGCGACTTCCGTGCTTACGACCAGATCGACGGCGCGCCGGAAGAGAAGGCCCGCGGGATCACGATCTCGACGGCGCACGTGGAATACGAGACCGAGGCCCGTCACTACGCGCACGTGGACTGCCCCGGCCACGCCGACTACGTGAAGAACATGATCACCGGTGCCGCCCAGATGGACGGCGCGATCCTGGTTGTGAACGCGGCTGACGGCCCGATGCCGCAGACCCGCGAGCACATCCTGCTGGCCCGCCAGGTCGGCGTGCCCGCGCTGGTGGTGTT
>ENA-ORCT01000373-ORCT01000373.1-marine-metagenome-genome-assembly--contig:-NODE-373-length-22225-cov-3.768557_pt1 | contig 22225 bp, 25 predicted proteins | sample MGYA00248632_ERZ508511 | MGnify/ENA primary metagenome ERZ508511 (study PRJEB26182, sample SAMN06268839) | marine metagenome | isolation source: Tt an P1-techrep anaerobic enrichment on pine from sediment...
GCCAGGCGCTCTCCTTTGAACAGCCGGCCCAAGAAAAAGCCGCGGCGCCCGACCGGGCCCGCGGCTTTTCGAATTCTCAGCCGTCAGAGGCTCAGGCCAGGGCGGCTTTCGCCTTCTCGACGATCGCGCCGAAGGCCTCGGGCTCGTTCACGGCCAGATCGGCCAGGACCTTGCGGTCGACGACGATGCCGGCATTGTTCAGGCCGTTGATGAAGCGCGAATAGGTCAGCGCCTCGTCATGGGCGCGGACGGCCGCGTTGATCCGCTGGATCCACAGCGCGCGGAAGTTGCGCTTGCGCTGCTTGCGGTCGCGGGTCGCGTACTGGTTGGCCTTGTCGACGGCCTGGGTCGCGGTGCGGAAGGCATTGCCGCGGCGTCCGTAATAGCCCTTGGCAGCCTTGATGACCTTCTTGTGACGGGCGTGGGTGGTGGTGCCGCCTTTAACTCGAGACATGTCCGATCCTCCTTAGCGCGCGTAGGGCATCATCGACTTGACGATCTTCTCGTCAGGAGCCGACAGCGTGGTGGTGCCGCGTGCGTTGCGGATGAACTTGTTGGTGCGCTTGATCATGCCGTGGCGCTTGCCGGCCTGAGCCGTCTTGACGCGCCCCTTGGCCGTCACCTTGAACCGCTTCTTGCAGCTCGACTTGGTCTTCATCTTGGGCATTTCCGTCTCCTTGAAGATGAACGGTCATTAACGCGACTCGGCATGCCACTTCGGCCGGTCGCGCGGTTCGAGAGGCGCCGTATAAGCCCGGCGCCGCAGGATGGCAAGAGGAATCAGTTCACGATCTCGCCGATCACCCGGAAGAACGCGGCGGGGATATCCTCGATCCGAAAGGCCGTGGGGCTCGACAGAATCGCCAAAGCGACCAGCCCGCCGGCAGTGAGGGCAAGAAGCATCCCCGCGCGCGGCGCACGGCCATCGCTCCAGGCGCTCACCAGGCTGGCAACGGCGAAACCACCGACGATAACTCCTGCCACGAGATAATAATCGCTCAACATCGCGGCCTCCGGGGCCAAAACGATAATATGAAACGATTATTCAGGATCGGTGCTAAAAATCAACCGCTCCTCGCAGGGCGCCACGCGCAGGATGTTGGTGGTTCCGGGCACGTTGAAGGGGATGCCGGCCATCACCACGATCTGGTCCTTCTCGGTGGCGAACCCGCCGGTGCGCGCCGCGCGCGCCGCGCCGACCACGGCCATCTTGAAGCGCTGCACATCGCCCGAGAAGAAGCAGTTCACCCCCCAGGTCAGGCACAGCCGCCGCGCCGCGTGGGCGAAGGGCGTCAGCGCCAGGATCGGCACCCGGGGCCGTTCGCGCGCGGTTTTCTGGGCCGTGGTGCCGGAATGGGTGAAACAGCAGATCGCCTTGATATCGGCGGTCTCGGCGATCTCGCGCGCGGCGGCCACGATGCCGTCGGCCACCGTGGGCTGGGCCGCGGGGCGCGCGGCGTCGAGGATCTGGCGATAGGTCGGGTCGCTTTCGACCTCGATGGCCACGTTGTTCATCGTGGTCACCGCCTCGATCGGGTAGTCGCCGGCCGCGGATTCCGCCGACAGCATCACCGCATCGGCGCCTTCGTAGATCGCGGTGGCGACGTCGGAAACCTCGGCGCGGGTGGGCACCGGGCTTTCGATCATGCTTTCCAGCATCTGCGTGGCCACGATCACCGGCTTGGCGGCGGCACGGCAGCGGCGCACCAGGCGCTTCTGGATCGGCGGCAGGTTCTGCACCGGCAGCTCGACCCCCAGGTCGCCCCGGGCGACCATGATCCCGTCCGAGGCCTCGAGGATCTCTTCGAAGGATTTCACCGCGGCGGGCTTTTCGATCTTGGCCAGAACCGCGGCGCGGCCGGCCACCAGCTCGCGCGCCTCGGTCACGTCCTGCGCGCGCTGCACGAAGGAGAGCGCCAGCCAGTCGATGCCCAGTTCGCAGACGAATTCCAGGTCGCGACGGTCCTTCTCGGTAAGCGCGGCCAGCGGCAGCACCACGTCGGGCACGTTCACGCCCTTGCGGTTGGAGATCGCGCCGCCCACCGCCACGGTGCAATCGGCGAAATCCGCGCCGCAGGCATCGACCGTCAGGCGGATCTTGCCGTCGTTGACCAGCAGCGTCGAGCCCGGCTCGAGCGCGGCGAAGATCTCGGGATGGGGCAGGTTCACGCGCGCGGCATCGCCCTCGGCCTCGTCCAGGTCGAAGCGGAATTTCTGCCCCTCGACCAGCTCCTCGCTGTCTCCGGAAAAAACGCCGCACCTCAGCTTCGGACCCTGCAAATCGGCCAGAATGGCGATCGGGCGCTCCAGATCCTGCTCGATCTGGCGGATGATCTCGTGGCGCGCACGGATCTCGTCATGCGAGCCGTGGCTCATATTCAGGCGGAAAACGTCGGCCCCGGCCTCGAACAATGCGCGTATCGTATTGTAATCATTGGAAGATGGGCCCAACGTGGCCACGATCTTGACGTTGCGAAGCCGTCTCATACTCTCGCGTCTCTTTCGTTATCGATATGTGATGGGCCAACTGTCTTCTTAATGGACGAAATCCGGCAAGGTGACAACTGGCGCTTTCCCGGCGCTTGGCTTAGACGATGGTCTGAACGCGAAAGATGACATCCCCATGACCTACCAGCCTTACCAGATCATCGGAGAGGACCGCCCCGCGCGCTGGGTGGTCACCTGCGACCACGCCGCCAACACCGTGCCCGGGTTCGTGGGCGGCGGCAGCTTGGGCATCCATGACGAGGACATGGCCCGCCACATCGCCTATGACGTGGGCGCCGCGGGCGTGGCGAAACGGCTGGGGGAGCTTCTGGACGGCCCCGTCATCCTGTCGAATTTCTCGCGCCTGGTGATCGACCCCAACCGGGGCGAGGACGACCCCACGCTGCTGATGCGGCTCTATGACGGCACCATCATCCCCTCCAACCGCCACGCCGACGCGGCCGAGCGCGAAAAGCGGCTCGAACGCTGCTACCGCCCCTATCACGAGGCGCAGGAGCGGCTGCTGGCGGCACGCGAGGACAGCATCCTGCTGTCGGTCCATTCCTACACCAGGCAGCTTCGCGGCCGCCCGCCGCGGCCCTGGCATATCGGCATCCTGCACGCCTCGGACCAGCGGCTGGCGCGGCCGCTGATCTACCGCCTGCGCGAAGAGCCCGACCTCTGCGTCGGCGAGAATGAGCCCTATGGCGGCCACCTGCCCGGCGACTCGGTCGACCGACACGCCATCGTCTCGGGCCGCAACAACGCGCTGATCGAACTGCGCAACGATCTGATCGAGGACGAGACAGGGCAAAACGCCTGGGCCGAGCGCCTGGCGCCGATCCTGCAAGAGGTCCTCGAAACCACCGGCCTATAGGGAGGACCCGATGCCGCATATCGTGATCGACTATTCCGAGGGTCTGGACGACACCCACGACCTGCACGCGCTCTGCCGCGCCGCCTTCGATGCCGCGGTGGGCACCGGGGTCTTCCCCGACCTCTCGGCCATCAAGGTGCGCGCCCGCCCCTGCCCCTATTTCCTGCTGGGCACCGACCCGCAGAGCTTCGCCCATGCCGAGGTGTTCCTGCTCGACGGGCGCAGCGACGACCAGAAGACCACCGTGACCCGCGCCGTTCTGAAGGCGATGGAGGCGCATCTGCCCGAGGTCGGCTCGCTGAGTGTGGACATCCACGACATGGTGCGGGCAACCTACGCCAAGCGCACCCTTTGAACGGAGGCTCCCATGGACGACCAGACCCGCATCGAGATCGAGGCCGCCGCCTTCCGCCGGCTGAGAAAGCACCTGCTGGAAGACCGCCCCGACGTGCAGAACATCGACCTGATGAACCTCGCCGGTTTCTGCCGCAACTGCCTGAGCCGCTGGTACCAGGAGGCCGCCAACGAGCGCGGCATCGAGATGACGAAGGACGAGGCGCGCGAGATCTACTACGGCATGCCCTATTCGGACTGGAAAGAGAAACACCAGACCGAGGCCAGCGCCGAGAAACAGGCCGCCTTCGAGGTCGCCTTCCGCGAGAACGTGGGCGAGGACAAGGGCTGACCGCCGTCTGACCTGGATCAACGCGGGCGCCCCTTCGCATGCTATCCTCGCCCAGGGATAGCCGAAGGAGGGAGCATGCGCCCGGCAGACCAGCTGGCCCAATTCGTGGCCGACGCCCTGAAAGAGGGGCGCACGCGCGCGGAAATCTCCGCCGCCCTGCGCGAGGCCGGATGGACCGGGACCGAGGTCGCAGGCTCACTGGACGCCTGGGCCGAGACCGGCTTCACGCCCCCGGTGCCGCGCCCCCGCCCCTATGTCTCGGCCCGCGAGGCGTTCCTCTACGCGCTGATGTTCCTGGCGCTGGCCATGACGGCGTGGAACATCACCACGCTGGGCTTCGAGCTGATCGAGCTCTGGCTGCCCGACCTGACCGACAAATACACCCGCTACAACGTCCAGTCCGTGCGCTGGTCGATCTCCGTGCTGGTGGTGTTCTTCCCGCTGTTTCTGGTGATGAACACCCGTGCCCAGCGCGCCGCCCATGCCGACCCCGGCCAGCGCCGCTCGGCGGTGCGCAAATGGTTCGGCTACATCACCCTTTTCCTGGCCGCCATCGCCCTGCTGGGCGACCTGATCGCGGTGATCTATGCCCTGCTCAGCGGCGAGCTGACCGCGCGCTTCATCGCCAAGGCGGGGCTGGTGGCGCTGACCGCGGGGCTGATCTTCCTCTATTTCCGAGGCGAGATGGCGGAGGCCGAACATGCGCGCTGACAGGCTGGCCCAGGTCGCGCTGGCCGCGCTGGTGGCCGGGCTGGTGGTGTTCGGCCTGCTGACGGTGGGCGGCCCTGGCAAGGGCCGGATGGAGAAACGCGACCAAACGCGCCTGTCCGACCTGCGGGACCTCTCCCAATACGTCCGCTGCGTGGCCAACACGCAGGGCAAGACCCTGCCCGCCAGCCTCGCCCCGGTCGAGACCTGCCAGCGCGAGCTGCGGCTGGCCGATCCCTTTACCGACGCGCCCTACCGGTACGAGCGCGTCTCGGACACGGCCTACCGCCTCTGCGCCGGGTTCGAGGACCCGGAATGGGTAAGCGAAGGCCTGATCGCCGATCTCGACCTCGCCACGGGATGCGTGCAGTTCACCTACACGCCCTGAGACGCGCGCGTCAGATCGCCGATTTGCGGCTTTCCTCGATATAGATCTCGCGCAGCCGCGCCGCGACCGGGCCCGGCGCGCCCGCGCCCACCTTGGCCCCGTCGATCTCCACCACCGGCATCACGAAGGTCGAGGCCGAGGTGATGAAGGCCTCATCGGCGCCCTGCGCCTCTGCGATGGTGAAGGCGCGCTCCTCCACCTCCATCTGCGCCTCGCGGGCAAAGCGCAGGACGGCGGCCCGGGTGATGCCATGCAGGATGTCGTGGGAAAGGTCGCGGGTGATGATCTTGCCGCCCTTCACGATATAGGCGTTGTTGCTGGTGCCCTCGGTCACATGGCCGTCCTCGACCATCCAGGCATCGTCGCAGCCCGCCGCCTTGGCCATCATCTTGCCCATCGAGGGGTAGAGCAGCTGCACCGTCTTGATGTCGCGCCGGCCCCAGCGCATGTCGTCGATCGAGATCACCTTGATCCCGGTCTTGGCGGCGGGGCTGTCCACCAGGCCGGGCTTGGACTGGGTGAACAGAACCAGCGTGGGCTTGACCTCCTCGGGGTCGGGAAAGACGAAATCGCGGTCGCCGGGCGCGCCGCGGGTCACCTGCAGGTAGACACCGCCCTCGACCACGTTGTTGATCCGCACCAGCTCGCGGTGGATCTCAAGCAGGTCGTCGAACGCGGCCGGCTTTTCGATGTCCAGCTCGCTCAGCGAGCGTTCCAGCCGCGCCAGGTGGCCGTCGAAATCCACCAGCTTGCCATCCAGCACCGAGGTCACCTCATACACCCCGTCGGCCATCAGGAAGCCCCGGTCGAAGACCGAGACCTTGGCCTCCTCTTCCGGCAGATACTCCCCGTTCAGATACACGGTGCGGCTCATGGTCGTCTCCTATCCCCAGAGGCCGGGTTCCGATGGGTGCACCCCGGCCGCGTCATAATGCAATGGCTCCGCCCGGTCTTCGGCCAGAAGCAGCGGGGCGTCAAGATCCGTCACCGCCGCGCCCTGCGCCACCAGCACCGCCGGCGCCATGGCCAGGGACGATCCCACCATGCAGCCCACCATGATGCCATAGCCTTCGGCCCGCGCCGCCTCGCGCAGCGCCAGGGCCTCGGTCAGCCCGCCGGTCTTGTCGAGCTTGATGTTGACGAGGTCATACTTGCCCTTCAGCCCCGGCAGCGAGGCGCGGTCATGGCAGCTCTCGTCGGCGCAGACCGGCAGGGGGCGCGCGATCTCGGCCAGCATGTCGTCGGCACCCGCGGGCAGGGGCTGCTCCACCAGCTCCACCCCCAGGCGCACCAGGTGCGGGGCCAGCTCGGCGTAGACTTCCGCGCTCCAGCCCTCGTTGGCATCGACGATGATGCGTGCCTTCGGCGCGCCCGCGCGCACCGCCTCCAGCCGCGCCATGTCGCCCTCGCCGCCCAGCTTGATCTTCAGGAGCGGCCGCTGCGCATTCTCCGCCGCCGCCGCGCGCATCTTCTCCGGCGCGTCCAGCGACAGGGTGAAGGCGGTGATCTCGGGCCCCGGCGCGGGCAGGCCGGCCAGCTCCCACACCCGCTTGCCCGCGCGCTTGGCCTCCAGGTCCCACAGCGCGCAATCCACCGCGTTGCGCGCCGCGCCGGCGGGCAGCGCCTCCTGCAACAGCGCGCGGTCCAGCGGCAGCGGCAGCCCCTCGATCTGGGCCGTCACGCTTTCCAGCGTCTCGCCGTAACGGGCATAGGGAACGCATTCGCCCCGGCCCTCGGCGCCACCGTCCCTCACCCGCACTGTCAGCACCTTCGCCTCGGTCCGCGACCCCCGCGAGATGGTGAAGACCTGCGCCAGGCGGAACACATCCGGTGTCACGCTGATCTGCATCGCGCCGCTCCCCTTCTTCTTGGCCCAAAATACTCCCGCCGGAGGCGCCCGCCCTCGCCGCGCGCGCCTCCGCCGGGCCCTTAAGATCAGATCGCCGCCAGCGCGTCCACCAGCCGGCCCGCGCCCTGGCGGAACGGGTCGACCGTCGGCAGCCCCATCCGCGCCTCGGTCTGAGCCAGATAGGCCAGCGCCTCGTCCTCGGACATGTGCTGGGTGTTGACCGAGATCCCCACCACCTGCACCCCCGGATTCACCACGCGCGCCAGCGTCAGCGCCACGTCGCGCAGGTCCTCCAGGCTGGGCAGGGCATAGCCCGGCAGCCCGCGCATATGTTCGCGCGTGGGCTCGTGGCTGAGGATCAGCGCATCGGGCTGGCCGCCATGGACCAGCGCCATGGTCACCCCCGAATAGGACGCGTGGAAGAGCGAGCCCTGCCCCTCGATGATGTCCCAGTGGTCGGGGTCGTTGTCGGGCGTCAGCCATTCCACGGAACCGGCCATGAAATCGGCCACCACGGCGTCCAGCGGCACGCCGTCTCCGGTGATCAGGATGCCGGTCTGCCCGGTGGCCCGGAAACTCGATTTCATCCCCCGCTTGCGCATCTCGGCATCCAGCGCCAGCCCCGTGTACATCTTGCCCACCGAGCAGTCGGTGCCCACGGCCAGCACCCGCTTGCCGCTGCGCTTCACCCCGCTGGCGATGGGGTAGTCCACTTCCGGCACCCGCACGTCATGCAGCTCGCGCCCGCAGGCCTCGGCCACGGCCACCAGGTCGGCCTCGTCCCGCAGCAGGTTGTGCAGGCCGGAGGCGAGGTCGAACCCCTCCTCCAGCGCGGCCACCAGCACCTTCTTCCACGCTTTCGAGATCACCCCGCCGCGGTTGGCGACGCCCACCACCAGGGTCCGGGCGCCTGCGGCCCTGGCCTCGGCCAGCGTCATGTCGGTCAGGCCCAGATCGGCCCTGCAGCCCTCCATCCGGAACTGCCCGACGGCGTTCTCGGGGCGCCAGTCCTTGATGCCCTGGGCCACCTTCGCGGCCAGCTGGTCGGGCGCGTCGCCCAGAAAGAGCAGATAGGGGGTCTTGATCATTGCAGGGCCCTCGCGTGCGTTTCATCTGTTTCAAACAGACTAGCGGAGCCGGCGGGGATGTCTTTTTGAAACGAGGCGGCCGGGGCGGAGTTTTTCGAATAATCTTCGCCGGTCTCCTCCGTTTGCCGATAATTCTTGCGACGATGCGCAAATCATCGCCGGAATCCTCCTTCCTGCCGCATCGCGGCGGGACATGCTGCGCGCGCAAAAGACAGCTTGAAGAGTGCAGCGCAATATTCTACCGAACTTCCGACCAAAGGCGAAACATCATTACCAAGAGGCCCGCCATGAGCTTCCGCATCCAGCCCCAGCCCCCTGCCCGCCCGAACCGCTGCCAGCTGTTCGGCCCCGGCTCGAACACCAAGCTGTTCCCGAAGATGGCCGCCAGCGCTGCGGATGTTGTCAACCTCGATCTTGAGGATTCGGTTGCGCCTTCGGACAAGGACATGGCCCGCGCCAACGTGATCGAGGCGCTGAACACGATCGACTGGGGCAACAAGACCATGTCGGTGCGGATCAACGGGCTGGACACGCCCTACTGGTACCGCGACGTGGTGGACCTGCTGGAGCAGGCCGGCGAGCGGCTGGACCAGATCATGATCCCCAAGGTGGGCTGCGCGGCGGATGTCTATGCCGTGGACGCGCTGGTCACTGCCATCGAGGCGGCCAGGGGCCGGCAGAAGAAGATCGGCTTCGAGGTGATCATCGAATCGGCCGCCGGCATCGCCCATGTGGAGGAGATCGCCGCCTCCAGCCCGCGCCTGCAGGCCATGTCCCTGGGCGCTGCGGATTTCGCGGCCTCGATGGGGATGCAGACCACCGGCATCGGCGGCACGCAGGAGAATTACTACATGCTGCACGAGGGCCAGAAGCACTGGTCGGATCCCTGGCACTGGGCGCAGGCCGCGATCGTGGCCGCCTGCCGCACCCATGGCGTGCTGCCCGTCGACGGCCCCTTCGGCGATTTCAGCGACGACGAGGGGTTCATCGCCCAGGCGAAGCGCTCGGCCACGCTGGGCATGGTGGGCAAATGGGCCATCCACCCCAAGCAGATCGCCCTGGCCAACCAGGTCTTCACCCCCTCCGAAGAGGCCGTGGCCGAGGCGCGCGAGATCCTGGCCGCGATGGAAGAGGCCAAGGCCAAGGGCGAGGGCGCGACCGTCTACAAGGGCCGGCTGGTGGATATCGCCTCCATCAAGCAGGCCGAGGTGATCGTGCGGCAGGCCGAGATGATCGCCGCCGGCTGAGGCGGGGAAACGGCATATGAGCCGCATATGAATCCCATATGAGTTTCATGCACGCGAACCGGCCCGCGCGGGCCCCGTTTTTCCCACCGGGGACGCGCGGTGCCGCGCCTCCGGCTGGCGGGCCGCCCGGCGAGGAAGGACAGGAACAGAGGATCGCGCCCGCCCTGCGGGGCGGGCCGGGCGCAATCCGGGGCTGACACCCCGGAGGCCCGGTTGCGCAGCCGTCTCGCTTCGCCGCCCTTTTCACGCGACATTGCAAATCTCGCCCAGCAGGGCCATATAGCGCCGGACCACAAATGGGAGCGCGGCGATGAACTATCTCGAGTTCGAAAAACCCCTGGCCGAGATCGAAGGCAAGGCCGAGGAACTGCGCGCGCTGGCGCGCTCGAATGAAGAGATGGACGTCGAACAGGAGGCCGCGGCGCTGGACAAGAAGGCCGCCGACCTGCTGGCCGATCTCTACAAGACCCTCACGCCCTGGCGGAAATGCCAGGTGGCGCGCCACCCCGACCGGCCGCATTGCCGCGACTATATCGAGGCGCTGTTCAGCGAATACACGCCGCTGGCGGGCGACCGGAACTTCGCCGATGACCACGCGGTGATGGGCGGGCTGGCCCGGCTGGGCGACCGGCCGGTGATGGTGATCGGCCACGAAAAGGGCCATGACACCAAGACCCGCATCGAGCGCAATTTCGGCATGGCCCGGCCCGAGGGCTACCGCAAGGCGATCCGCCTGATGGAAATGGCCGACAAGTTCAACCTCCCCGTGATCACCCTGGTGGACACCCCCGGCGCCTATCCCGGCAAGGGCGCCGAAGAGCGCGGCCAGTCGGAGGCGATCGCGCGCTCGACCCAGAAATGCCTGGAGATCGGGGTGCCGCTGATCTCGGTCATCATCGGCGAGGGCGGCTCGGGCGGGGCGGTGGCCTTTGCCACGGCGAACCGCGTGGCGATGCTGGAGCATTCGGTCTATTCGGTGATCTCTCCCGAGGGCTGCGCCTCGATCCTGTGGAAGGATGCCGAGAAGATGCGCGAGGCGGCCGAGGCGCTGCGCCTGACCGCGCAGGACCTGATGAAGCTGGGCGTGATCGACCGCATCATCGAAGAGCCCCTGGGCGGCGCGCAGCGCGGCCGCGGGGCGGCCATCGCCAGCGTCGGCAAGGCATTGGACGCGATGCTGGGCGAGTTCGACGGCAAGGACCGCAAGGCGCTGATCAAGGACCGTCGCGAGAAATTCCTGGACATGGGTGCCAAGGGGCTGGCGGCCTGAGCCCCGCCCGCTGACCCGAATTTTCGCAGGAAGATCGGTTCACCACATCGTCTTGGCGGCGCGGCCCGGCCATTCTTGGTCATAGGCTTTGCCGTCGATGGCGCCCTGCGTCATCTCGTGCAGGATGTCACCCATGCTCGGCAGGCCGGCGCCCTCGTCGCCCGCAGCCCAGAGCCGCGCGCGCATCACCGCGCGGGCGCATTGGCTGTAGATCTCGCCGATGCGGATCACGATCACCGAACGGGGCTGCTTGCCCTTGTGCTCTAACCTTGCGCGCAGATCGTCGTCGAGCGTCACCTTCGCGGTGCCGTTCACCCGCACCACGGTGTCCGAGCCGGGCACCATGAACATCAGCGACACCCGCCCGTCGGCCACGATGTTGCGCAAGCTGTCGATCCGGTTGTTGCCGCGCCAGTCGGGCAGCAGCAGGGTTTGCGGGTCCAGCTCCTGCACCACCGGGCCGTCATCGCCGCGCGGGCTGCCATCGGTGCCCTCGGGGCCTACGGTGCTGAGCACGCAGAAGCGCGAGGCCATGATCCATTTGCGGTAGGCCGGCGTCATCTGCCGCGCGACCTTGCGCAGGGAGGGCTCGCCGGGCGCCCCGTAGAGACCCTCCAGCGCGGCGATATCCTCGATGAAATCCATGCTCATCCCTTCGCTCTGAACCCGGCCTCGTCCATCAGGCGGTCGGAGGCGGTTTCGATCTCTTCCTCCAGCTTTGCCATGAAGGCGCCGGTCTCCATCCCCGCTTCGATGCGGGGCAGGAACTCGACCACCGCCAGCCCCGGCTTGCGGTAGATGCCTGTGCGCGGCCAGAACACGCCCACATTGGTGGCCGCGGGCACGCAATCCTGCCCCAGCTGGGCATAGAGCACGCCCGCCCCGATCTTGTAGGGCCTGTCCACCCCCGGGGCCACCCGCGTGCCCTGGGGGTAGATGATCAGCTGGCCGGGCTTCTGCTTGCCGCTCTTCACCCCGGCCATCATCTGGCGGATGGCCTCGGCCCGGCGGCCGCGGTCGACGGGGATGCAGCCGATGCGCAGCGCGTACCAGCCCAGGATCGGCGCCCATTTCAGCGAGCTTTTCATGATGAATTTGGGCCGCGGCGTGACACTGACGATGAGGATGATGTCGAAAAAGCTCTGGTGCTTGGCGGCAATCAGCACCTCGTCCCGGGGCACCTCGCCCCGGATCTCGGAGCGCAGCCCCACCATCCAGCGCGCCGTCCAGCGCACCCAGTGGCAATAGGAATGCACCGCGCGGAAGACCCATTTGCGCGAGACCACCGCGAAAGGCGTGAAGACCAGGGCGAAGACCGCCATCATCAGGTACATCTGCCCCACGAACAGAGCCGAGCGCAGCCATTGCAGGGCGTGTTTCATCAGGTGATCCTCCTTAACACGCGCAGCGCGGCGGCGCGGGTGGCCCAGAAGGCGACGAAACCGGCCGCCGGCGGGATCAAGAGCGGCAGCGCCCAGTCGAGCCCGCGGAAGCCGAGGCCGGTCAGGAAGCCGCCCGCCGCGTCGGCCTCGGGCAGGAAGGCGATGGCCAGCATCCCCAGGACGGTGCCCGCCCCCGCCCCCTCCAGCGCCCGGCCGGTGAAGCGGCGCATGAAGGCGCGCGCGATATAGACGTCCCGGGCGCCCACCAGCCGCAGCACGGCGATCACCCGGGCATTCGCGGCCAGCGCCGCGTTGGCCGAAAGGGTGATCATCGCCGCGGTGGCCAGCGCGATCAGCCCCAGCGAGATCATCCCCAGCGCCCGCAGCCGGGCGGCGGCCCGCACCAGCGGGCGGCGCCAGCGGGTGTGGTCGTCGAACACCGCCCCCGGCGCCTCGCCCGCCAGCCGCAGGCGCAGGCCGGTGGCGTCATAGCCTTCGCCGTTCTCGGTCACCTCGATGAGCTGGGGCACGGGCAGGTCCTCGACCGGCAGGTCAGGGCCGAGCCAGGGCTCCAGCAGGGCGCGCTGCTCGGCCTCGGGCAGCACGCGGGCCGAGGCGATGCCGGGCGTGGTGCGCAGGATCTCCATCACCGCGTCGACCTGGGCCTGCATCTGGCCCTCGGGGGCCGAGATACGCACGGTGGCGGTGCGCGCCAGCGCATCCGCCCAGCGGTCGGCCAGCCGGCCCGTGGCCAGCGACAGGGCCAGGGCGAAAACGGCGAGGAAGGCCATCGCGCCGGCGGTGAACACGGTCAGCCAGACGGTGAAGCCTGAGGGCGGCACCACCCGGCTGGCCTGCCGGTCGCCCATCAGCAGGACGCGCAGGCGCGACAGCGCGCTCACAGGTCCGCCCCCGCAAGCTGCAGCCGCCGGTCCTTGATCCGCAGCACCCGGGCCGCGACCTGGGCCTTGGCGGCGCGGATCAGCGTCAGGTCATGGGTGGCGATCAGCACCGCCTTGCCCATCCTGTTGAGCTCCACCAGCAGGGTCAGCAGGCGCTGCGACATCTCCCAGTCGACATTGCCCGTGGGCTCGTCGGCGAGGATCACGTCGGGGGCCATGATCACGGCGCGGGCCAGCGCGGCGCGCTGGCGCTCGCCACCCGACAGCTGGGGCGGCAGGGCCTTGGCGCGCGCGGTCAGCCCGACCCAGGACAGCAGCTCGCGCAGGTTGCCCGCCTCGGCCTCGCCGCCCCGCCCCGAGACCGTCAGCGGCAGGGCCACGTTCTCATCCAGCGGCAGGTGGTCGAGGAACTGGCAGTCCTGGTGCACCACCCCGATGCGCCGGCGGGTGCGGGCGATGTCGTCGCGGCTCATCTCGCGCAGCTCGCGGCCGAACAGGCCGACATGGCCGGCGGTGGGGACCAGCTCGCCATAGCAGAGCTTCAGGAGCGTGGTCTTGCCCGCCCCCGACGGCCCGGTGAGGAAGTGGAACGAGCCCGGCGCCAGCTTGAGCGAGACGCCGGACAGCAATTCCCCCCCGCCATAGCTGTGGGCGACGTTTTCCAGCTCGATCACCTGCGCCTCCGATCCCGTTTGCAGCCGTTTTGCCCGTTCCGCGGCGCGGTTTCAATCGCGGGGCATGCAAATCCTTTGAAACCCCGGCCTTTGTGATGCAACATGCGCCAGACGATGACAAAGACGACGGCCCATGGCTGGCCTCGGTCATGGGGGACGAGATGCGGCTGGTTTGCCCGAATTGCGGTGCACAATATGAAGTCGATGATGCGCTGATCCCCGCCGGCGGGCGGGATGTGCAGTGCTCCAATTGCGGGCACAGCTGGTTCCAGCGCGCCGCCGGCGAGCCGGAACCCGAGGAAATCACCGAAGAGGCGGCCGCAGCCGAAGAGGCCGCCGAAGAGCCGGAATACGAGGAAGAGGCGGCCCTCGAGGAAGAGGCCGGGGCCGGGCCCGAGGAAGAGCCCGAAGCTGCGCCCGGGGCCGAGGAACAGCCCCTCGCGCCGCGCCGGCAGGTGCTCGACGAATCGCTGGCCGAGGTGCTGCGCGAGGAGGCCGAGCGCGAGCGCCGCGCCCGCGAGGCCGAGGCCACCGCCAGCACCTGGGAAGAGCAGGAAGAGCTGGGGCTGGAGGAGCCCGGGCCCGCGCCGCGCCCCGTCCCCGAGGAACGCGTGGCGCAGCTGCGCGGCATCGAGGCGGAATATCCCGAAAACGGAGAAGGATCGCGGCGCGACCTGCTGCCCGATATCGAGGAAATCAATCACACGCTGCGCTCGGCCTCCGAGCGCAAGAGCGCCGCGGCGAAGGTCGAGACGCCGGAACCCGCCCCCCGGCGCGGCGGTTTCGGGCTGGGGTTCAGCCTGGCCGTGATCCTGGCGGCCCTGGCATTGCTGGGCTATGTCTTCGCGCCGCAGATCGCCGAGCGCGTTCCGCAGCTTGAGCCGGCGCTGCAGAGCTATGTCGCCCTGGTCGACCGGCTGCGCATCGGGCTGGAGGTCGTGACCACCCTGCTGATCGAGAAGATCGCCCGCCTGACCGGCTGATCAGAACCGGTCGAGCAGCCGGCGCAGGTAGTCGAGCTCCACCTCCGGGCGGCCCTGCTCGGACGAGCGGCGGCGGATCTCGTCCAGCAATTCGCGCGCGCGGCCATAGACATCCTCGCCCTGCAGCAGGTTCTCGTCGGTGCCCAGCGGGCCCTGCGCGCCGCTCTCGCGGCCCAGCGGGTCGCGCCGCGCCTCCGAGCGCGCCTGGCCCATCGCGTCGCCCTGCTGGCCCTGCTGGAGCTGCTGCTCGGCCAGCGCCTCCCCGAGGTTGCGCATCCCCTCGCGCAGCGCCTCCATCGCCTCGGCCTGGCTGTCCAGCGCCCCGGCGATATCCTCGTCGCGCAGCGCCTGCTCGGCGTCGTCCATGGCGCGCCCGGCGCGGCCCAGCGCCTCGCGCGCGGCCTCGCCCTGTTCGCCGCCGAGGCCGGGCAGCTGGCGCTGCTGGCGGTCCAGTTCCTGGCGCAGGGCACGCTGGCGGTCGGCGAGGCTCTGCCCGCCCGGCTGGCCGCCTTGACCCGGCTGCTGCCGGCCTTCGCCCTGGCCCTGCCCCTCATGGGACTGGCCGCGCCCGTCCTGGCCCGAGCGGCCCTCGTTCTCGCCGCTCTGGCCGGCATCGGCGCCGGGGTTGAACTGCTCCTGCAGCTCGCGGAAGGCATCGTCCGACAGGCCCTGCTGGTCGCGCAGGGTCTCGGCCAGCCCCTCCATGGCCTGCTGGCCGGGGCTCTGCTGGCCCTGGCCCTGGGTGACCTGCATGTTCTCCATCATCTGGCGGAGCTGGTCGAGAAGCTGCTGCGCCTCGGCCATGCGGCCCTGTTCCATCAGCTCCTGGATGCGGTCGAGCATCTGCTGGAGCTGGTCGGGCGTGATCTCCTGCATGTTCTCGTTCTGGGCCTGGTCGGTCTGCTGCCCCTCCTGCTGAGACTGCTCGGCCAGCTGGCGCATGTAGTCGCGCATGGCCTGCTGCAGCTCCTCCATCAGCTCGGCGATCTCGGCCTCGTCGGCGCCGCGGCGCATGGCCTCGGAGAGGCGGTCCTGCGCCCGGTGCAGCCGCTCCAGCGCGTCCGAGAGGCCGCCATCCTCCAGCATCACCGCGATGTCCCACAGCACCTGCGCGATCTCGTCGCGGGTCTCGGCGTCCAGATCGTCCCGCGCGGCCGCGAGCCGGCGCATGGCCACGCGCAGCGGCAGATAGGCCGCGCCGTTGCGGAACACCTCGTCGGGGCGGTGGGTGAGCGCGCGCAGGACCTGCACCACGCGCGGGGCGCTGGCGCGGGTCCAGAACAGGTCGCGCCGCATCTCGATCAGCGCGGCGGCCATCGGGTCGAAGAAGCGCCGCCCGCCGAGATCGGCCTTCACCGGCGCGCTCTGCCCGGTCTGGCCCAGCGCATCCTCGACCTCGAACACCATCTGCACCGGCAGGCGCGCCCAGGGGTGCTGCGAGAAATTCTCGACCAGCACCTCCTCGAAATCCGCGCGGTCGCCGGTGATCGGCATGGGCAGGTCAACCACGATCGGTGCGCGCGGCTCGGGATCGGCGGCAAGGCCATGGCGGCGGTCCAGCGCGTCGAGATCGAGGGTGACGGTGACCCGGCCCGCGGTCACGCCGTGATCGTCCCGGGCCTGGAATTTCTGCCGGAACTCGCCGCCCCGGCCGCGCTCCATCTGCGTGTTGACCGTCACGCTGGGGGCCTGGTCGGGCGTCATCACCACCTCCCAGGCGCGGCCGCCGGGGCCGGTGATCTCGACCTCGCCGCTTCGCGCCACGTCGAAGCGGCGGGTCATCTCGCCTTCGCCGGGCGGCAGGGGGGTGTCGGAAACGCTCTCGCGCACGCCCAGCGTGCCGGGCTGGCCATAGAGGCGCAGGGTGATGCGGCTGCCCTGCGGCACCTCCAGCCGGGCCGCGGCAATGTCGTTGAGGTAGAGGCCGGGCTTGCCCGTGTAGGCGGGCGGCTCGGCCCAGCCCTCCCAGGCCGGTCCCCCGGCCAGCGCCGCGCCGGGGGCGGTGAGGCTTTCGCCCACCGTGGCCACCCGGCCAAGCGTGCCGAAGACGAGCCCCACCGCCAGCCCGATCACCGCCACGTAGCGCAGCCCGTAGGGATCGCGGGAGGACAGGCGCAGGTCGGGCGCGACGGCGCGGGCCCCGCGCGCCCGCTCGGCCATGCGCGCCACATGCGCGCGCCAGACAAACTCGGACCCCGCATCCCCCGCGCCGATCGCCTGCGCGTCGCCCAGCGCGGTGATCGGGCGGCCGGGAAGCGTGGCGTCGAGCCGGGCCAGCGCCTCGTCCCGCGCGGGGAGGCGGAAGGCGCGCAGCCCCGCGATCAGCGCCCAGAGCGCGGCCAGCCCCGCCACCGCGGCAGCGCCGATCACCGCCCCGCGCCCGGCGCTTTCGTGCCAGCCGAAGAGCAGCGGCACCAGAGCCGCGAAAACGACGGTCCACAGCGGCCAGAAGGCGCGGGTGGCGCGCTCGGCCGCCATCCCCCACAGGGTCAGCCGCAGCGGCCATTTCAGCCGCTTCAGCGCCGTCTCAGGGGTGTGGGTCAGGTCGGTCATGCTCCATTCCGGCGGCCGGGAGGCGGGAGCGCCCCCTTTACAGCCATTCCGGAATGGTATCGCGGTTTATGATCTCGTCAAAGCTCGGCCGGGGGCGGATGACGGCGAATTGATCCCCGTTCACCAGGACCTCGGGCACCAGCGGCCTTGTGTTGTATTCCGAGGCCATCACCGCGCCATAGGCCCCGGCCGAGCGGAAGGCGATCAGGTCGCCCGCGGCCAGGGGCGGCAGGTTGCGCTGCTTGGCGAAGGTGTCGCCGGTCTCGCAGACCGGGCCCACGATGTCATAGGGGGCCTGCTCGGCGCCCGGGGCGGGCTCGGTCACCGGCACGATGTCGTGATGCGCGGCATAGAGCGAGGGCCGCAGCAGGTCGTTCATCGCCGCGTCCACGATCAGGAAATCGCGCCCCTCGCCCGATTTCAGGTAGATCACCTCGGACACCAGGATCCCGGCATTGCCCGAGATCAGCCGGCCCGGCTCGATCTCCACCTCGCAGCCCAGATCGCCCACGGTGCGCTTGATCAGCTCGCCGTATTGCATGGGCAGCGGCGGCACCTCGTTGGACTGGGTATAGGGAATGCCCAAGCCCCCTCCGAGGTCGAGCCGGCGGATGTCGTGCCCGTCCTCGCGCAGCGTGCGGGTCAGTTCGGCCACCTTTGTATAGGCCAGCTCGAACGGTTCCAGATCGGTCAGCTGGCTGCCGATATGCACGTCGATGCCCACCACCTCGATCCCCGGCAGGCGTGCCGCCTCGGCATAGACCTCGCGGGCGCGGGAGATGGGGATGCCGAACTTGTTCTCGGCCTTGCCGGTGGCGATCTTCTCATGCGTCCTGGCGTCGACATCGGGGTTGATGCGGAGGGCGATGGGGGCGGTTACGCCCAGGCCGACCGCGACCTCGGAAAGCGCCTGCATCTCCGGCTCGCTTTCCACGTTGAACTGGCGGATACCGCCCTCAAGTGCTACGCGCATTTCCTCGCGGGTCTTGCCGACGCCGGAGAACACGATCTTTTCGCCCGGCACGCCCGCCGCCTTGGCCCGGCGGTATTCGCCGCCCGAGACCACGTCCATCCCCGCGCCCAGATCGGCCAGGGTCCTGAGCACCGCCTGGTTGGAGTTCGACTTCACGGCGAAGCAGACCACGTGGTCGAGCCCCTCCAGCGCCTCCTCGAACAGCTTGTGGTGCCGGGTCAGCGTGGCGGTGGAATAGCAGTAGAAGGGCGTGCCCACGGCCTCGGCGATTTGCGGGACGGGCACGTCTTCGGCGTGGAGCACGCCGTTGCGGTAGAGGAAATGGTCCATCAGTCGGTCGGCCTTGAACGGAGAAAGAGGGGACGCGGCAATTCGCGGAGACGGGCGGCGGGAAGAGCCGTGGCTGCGGTCCGGAGGGCCGGGGCCGGCATCAGTGGCTGCCCCCGGTCACCGCGATCTCGGCCGTGCCCGAAATGGTGATGCCGGGCTCGGCCCCGGGCCGCTCGGGCGCGCCGTCGGCGCCGCAGGCGGCCAGCAGGGCCAGACAGCCGATCAGGGCAAACGGTTTCATCCCAGCACCTCTTTCCAACGGGCGATCTGGGCGCGCACCTGCTCGGGCGCCGTGCCGCCGTAGCTTACGCGGCTGGCCACCGAGTTGTGCACGCCGAGAACGCCGAACACCTCGTCGGTGATCTTATCGCAAACCGAGCGCATGTCATCCAGGCTGAGCTCGGGCAGGTCGCAGCCCCTCTGCTCGGCCAGGGCGACGAGGCTGCCGGTGACGTGATGGGCCTCGCGGAAGGGCATGTTGAGCGCGCGCACCAGCCAGTCGGCCAGATCGGTCGCGGTGGAGAAGCCCGAGGCGGCGGCGGCCTCCAGCGCGTCGCGGTTGGCGGACATGTCCCTGACCATGCCTTCCATCGCGGCGAGCGCCAGCATCAGGCTGTCGGCGGCGTCGAAGACCTGCTCCTTGTCCTCCTGCATGTCCTTGGAATAGGCCAGCGGCAGGCCCTTCATCACCGTGAAGAGCGCCACCATCGCGCCCATGATCCGGCCGATCTTGGCGCGGATCAGCTCGGCCGCGTCGGGGTTCTTCTTCTGCGGCATGATGGAGGAGCCGGTGGAGAAGCGGTCGCTGAGCACCACGAAGCGGAACTGGGCCGAGGACCAGATCACCAGCTCTTCGGCGAAGCGGCTGAGATGCATGGCGCAGATCGAGGCGGAGGAAAGGAATTCCAGCGCGAAATCGCGGTCGGAGACGGCGTCGAGCGAGTTGGCCGCGGGCCGGTCGAAGCCCAGCGCCCCGGCCGTCATGTGCCGGTCGATGGGGAAGGAGGTGCCGGCGAGCGCCGCCGCGCCCAAGGGGCATTCGTTCATCCGCGCGCGGGCGTCGCGGAAGCGGGACATGTCGCGGCCGAACATCTCCACATAGGCCATCATGTGATGCCCCCAGGTCACCGGCTGGGCGGTCTGCAGATGGGTGAAGCCGGGCATCACCCAGTCGGCCCCGGCCTCGGCCTGCGCCAGCAGGGCGCGGATCAGCGCCTCCAGCCCGGCGATGGCGGCGTCCATCTGGTCGCGCACCCAGAGCTTGAAATCGGTCGCCACCTGGTCGTTGCGCGAGCGGCCCGTGTGCAGCCGGCCCGCGGGCTCGCCGATGATCTCTTTCAGCCGGGCCTCGACATTCATGTGGATGTCCTCCAGCGCGGTGGAGAACTGGAAGCTGCCGCCTTCGATCTCTGACAAGACCGTGAGCAGCCCTTCCCGAATGGCCTCGGCATCGCTATCGGTAAGGATACCTGCGCTCGCCAGCATCGCGGCATGGGCGCGGGAGCCCTGGATGTCTTGCGCGGCCAGCCGCTTGTCGAAGCCGATCGAGGCATTGATCGCCTCCATGATCGCATCGGGCCCGGCGGCAAAGCGGCCGCCCCACATGACGTTCGAGGTGTCTTTGGTCATCGGATCATCCCTGGAGGGAAACATATGAGCTGGTTCAGGTCTGCCGTCCTCTACACGGCCCTTGCGCTTGGTGCAAATGCCGCGAGCGCCGATACCGCGGCAGTGGAGGCGCTGCGTGACGGCGACATGAAGAAACTCAACTTCCACGAGGAGGCGAAACCGGTGCCCGAGGTCGGGCTCCTGGATGTCGAGGGCGGCGCGCAGAGCCTTGACCAGTATCGCGGCAAGGTGGTGGTTCTGAACTTCTGGGCCACCTGGTGCGCCCCCTGCCGCAAGGAAATGCCCGCGCTCGACCGCCTGCAGGCAGAGCTGGGGGGCGAGGATTTCGCGGTGGTGACGGTGGCCACGGGGCGCAACCCGGTCCCGGCGATCCGCAGGTTCTTCGAGGAAAACGGGATCGCGCACCTGCCCGTCCTGCGCGATCCGCAGCAGGCGCTGGCCCGCGAGATGGCGGTGCTGGGCCTGCCGATCACCGTGATCCTCGACCGCGAGGGCAATGAGATCGCCCGGCTGCGGGGCGACGCGGAATGGGACAGCGACAGCGCCAAGGCGATCGTTCAGGCGCTGATCGGCGGCTGAGGGCGCGCTTTTGGCGCGACGGCCTGTTGCCGCGCTGGCGCGCGGCAATGCCTCCGGCGGGGATATTTTGGGCCAGAAGAAGGGTGCAACGCCGGGGGGCGGTGCTCTCCCCGATCGCGCACCGGGCGCGGGCAGTGGCGATCGTGGCCCTGGTCTTGCCGCGGCGGCGCAGGATGATGACCCGGCTGAGCCCGGGCTGGACGCCGTCGGGAATCAGCGTCTCCCGCAGCGCCGGGCTGACATATCCGGGCACACCCAACTCCCTGTCGTGACAGGCGGTGTGGAGCGGGTCCTCCCCGCAGCAAGCGCCGCGTTTTTCCGCCTTTCTTTTCGATCAAAGACCTGCCCGATTGGGACGGGGTTCTAGACAATTAGAACAAAATACGAATATTTATCTTCTGTTAACCGCTGTAGCGGCACTCTGGCCCGGGCGGGATTCGGAGGACGACATGATCTTTGGCGAGGACGGCGCGGAACAGGCAGGTCCCGACCTGGCAGACAGCGCGCCGCCGACGGCCGTCTCGGCGCAGGATGAGAAACGGCTGTCCCAGGTCCGCAATGCACTGCGGCGCAACGAGGTTGCATTGGCCTATCAGCCGGTGATGCTGGCCGCCTCGGGCGGGGCACCGGCCTTTTACGAGGGGCTGATCCGCATCCTTGACGACAGCGGCCGCGTCATCCCCGCCCGCGACTTCATGCGCGCCGTCGAAACCACCGAGACCGGACGGCTCATCGATTGCAGGGCGCTGCAGCTGGGGCTGAAGGCGCTGGTGGAACAGCCCGCTCTGCGGCTGGCGATCAACATGTCGGCCCGCTCCATCGGCTATCCGGCCTGGCAGAAGACGCTGAACGAGCAGCTGGCCAGCCACCCCAGCATCGCCGACCGGCTGATCCTGGAGATCACCGAGAACTCGGCGATGCTGATGCCGGATCTGGTGACGGTCTTCATGAACGATCTGCAAAGCCGGGGCATCGCCTTTGCGCTGGACGATTTCGGATCCGGCTACACCGCCTTCCGCTATCTGCGCGAGTTCTATTTCGACATCGTCAAGATCGACGGGCAGTTCATCCGCGGGATTCACGCCGATGCCGACAACCAGGTCCTGACCCGTGCGCTGATCTCGATCGGACGGCATTTCAACATGTTCACCGTGGCCGAAGGCGTGGAGAGCGCCGAGGATGCGCGTTTTCTGCAGGCGGCGGGAATCGACTGCATGCAGGGCTATTTCTTCGGCCCGCCCAGCCTGTCGCCCGCCTGGGACAGGCAGGAAGAGCAACAAATCTCGGCCTGACGCCCGGCATTTGCGCTAACATCCCCACACACTGTTGCAGCGCAGCATTCCAGCCCTTACCACTTTGGGCGGATATGGCGGGCGCGTAGGGCGTCGAGGCTGCTTTCAGCTGTCCTATGGGCTTCTCCGCCACTCAAAGGGGAAAGGACTGACCCATGACCAATGTAGTGATCGTTTCGGCGGCGCGCACGCCCGTCGGCAGCTTCAACGGCGCCTTCGCCAACACCCCCGCCCATGACCTGGGCGCGGCCGTTCTCGAAGCCGTGGTGGGGCGGGCCGGCATCGACAAATCGGAGGTTTCGGAAACGATCCTGGGCCAGGTGCTGACC
>ENA-ORCT01000374-ORCT01000374.1-marine-metagenome-genome-assembly--contig:-NODE-374-length-22145-cov-3.754441_pt1 | contig 22145 bp, 20 predicted proteins | sample MGYA00248632_ERZ508511 | MGnify/ENA primary metagenome ERZ508511 (study PRJEB26182, sample SAMN06268839) | marine metagenome | isolation source: Tt an P1-techrep anaerobic enrichment on pine from sediment...
AGCACCTATTCCATTTCGTTAGGCAAACCGCTCGGTTTGGAAAACCGGGCATTGCATCCCTCCGCATCGTTCCAGGGCACGATAACCTACGACTACACAGAAGACCGCGCCTACATCCGCCGTTACGGGACTTACGATGTCCCGCTCGACAATAATTACACGCAAAGCCTCACTCCCTCATCAACCGTGCTGATGGACTGGCGAAAAGGTGCGCATGGGGAATTATTGGGCTTGGGGCAAAACCCGATTTTGCAATTCACCGATGTGCCGGACGGCGCAGGCGGCACCGTGCTGGTGTTGCAAGACGGCTCAATGTCAACGCTTACCGTAAGTCATGCATCCCTGCTCGTAATCACAATAGGGTCCGTTACTTCCATCAACCCCAACGCGAACAAATACAGCCTGGTGAAATACCGGCGATACGGAAACAAACTAATCATTCGTTATGAGCGACAAAATTAACTTTTTCTACGTTGGCAAACGGCTGGGAACGATCGAACAGCTTTCGCTTGAATCGTTTTACCGCAAGGGCTACGAGTGCCACTTGTGGACTTACAAGCCTATAGGCAACGTGCCAGGCTATGTAATGAAACGGGATGCCAGCCAGATCATGCCCGAACCGGTTGGATCGTATGACCCCCGACAGGTAGCTGACCAGTTCAGATACTTACTGCTTAGCGAAATTGGCGGCTGGTGGAGCGATTTGGACAATGTTTGTCTCAAGGCGCTACCCATGCAGGATTACACCTTTAGCGAATTTCAAGGCGCAGTAAACAACAACCTCATGCGCTGCCCGGCAGGATCAGAGATCATGCAATCAATTGCCGCTGACATCCGGCAACAGCCAAAACCATTAGGCGGCTGGAACTTCGACTACCTGGCTGATAAGATTCGAGAGTTTGATTTAACCGGCTCGCTGTTCCTCCAATCGGCTTTTAACCCATTCAATCCTGATGTATCGCGGTTGGCTCTTGAGCTGATCAATTGGGGCTCGTTGGACTCGTATGTAGTGCATTTATACCGCTCAAATCTGGGCCCCGCCTTTTTCGATCGCGACCTATTTAAGCAGAACATTCAAAATCTCAGAAATTTTATAAATCCTTAAATTTTTAATCATGATTACAAAAACAAGCGAAAGCGGAACCGTCAAGCCAGCAGGCTTCGATACCGTGCAAGGAAGTTTCAACGTGAATGAAAATGAAGTGACGGTAACCGTGCATTTACCGTTGACCATCCGGCTGGACCGCACCGATGGAACCTTTACAGACGACAGCGACTTTTCGCCATTCAACCCGGCTTTGATTGAAGCTTTGAAAGCCGATGCAGAAGCCGTAAACGCACAGTTTTAATTTAACCTCAAAAAGAGCAAGAAAATGAAAAACATTGAAATCATTAACTTAAACATGAATCTCCCTCACGCGTTTGCTGGAGCCAAATACCCCTTCAAACTTGTCTACGCGATCGACGAAAATACAGACCGCTTATCAAGAGAGTCAAAAAAAATATGGAAAGCAATTGAAGGGATGCAAAGTGAAGAGCTCAAGGCGGCGCTCGCGAAATCTACCCCAATTCATGAGGAGCAGATGAAGTCAGCCGCCTACCAAAACACGGACGGAACCGCGAGTGAACGTGCTGCTTTCCTCTCTCTGAAACCATCAAAACCGCTGCTGAAAGAGTTTGACGAGTTTGTAAAGAAGCGAGAAGATGCCCTGAACGAAGAAGTAGATTTCGAATTCTACAAGGTAAGCGTTTCGATAGTAGAGCAGCTGGATTTCAACACCTGGCAGATGGGTATGCTGAAAAGGATGCTCAAGGATGATGAAGGGAAATCAAAGGAAAAATAAGGTCTGGTTTCTATTTTATAAAAAATCAAGATCAACTGAAATGGAGGAAACAGCTTGGACGCTCATTAAAGCGACAATAATAAGTCTAATGTCTGGTGTCGCTGCTTACTTTTTACCAATTCAGCCGTTTGTTTTTGTGATAATTTTAGCGTTCATGCTGAACTTTTTCGCAGGCTTATCAGCCGGATTTTTAGTCAACAATGAAAGTTTCGACTTTAAAAAGGCGTTTTGGACTTTAATTGAGATGGCAACCTACCTGGTCATTGTGGCAGCAAGCTTTTCAATAGGAGACAAGATGAATGACCGTGATGCCGTGTTGAAAGCAATATATGGAGTCACTTATGCATTCATCTATTTCTATGCCATAAATATCCTCAAAAATTTGAAACGGATGTTTCCCGAAAGCAGGGCTATTAGTTTTCTCCATTTCACTCTCTCTCTTGAATTTATAAAACGGATCCCTTTTATGACTGATTTTTTGAAATACGAAAAGGAACAAAAGCAATGAAACCAGAAGCGATAATCATTCATTGTTCGGCCACTCGTGAGACATCCAATGTCTCCGCTGAGCAGATTGACCAGATGCATAAGGCAAGGGGCTTTAAGAGGTCGAATCAGGGCGAAAAGCTAAATCATATTGGATACCATTACTACATCACAAAAGATGGCGTGGTTCACCCTGGTAGACATGAGGACGAACAAGGGGCACATTGTATTGGCTGGAATGATCGTAGTATTGGAATCTGCTATGAAGGTGGCTTGGATGCATCGGGAATGGCAAAAGATACCCGAACACCAGCGCAAAAACAAAGCATGATCAACCTAGTTAATGCAATTTCCAGTCGGTGGACCATTCTCCAGGTGATGGGTCACCGGGATACTTTCCCGGATAAAAACGGAAACGGAAAGGTGGATCCATGGGAGCGCTTAAAAGAATGCCCGTGTTTCGATGTCAAGCCAGAATTTAGTTCTTTTTTAAATCCAATAAACGTAAACGCATGAAAAACATTATCATCTTGTTAATTGCACTTGTTGCACTTTCCTGCTCATCAACTAAGAAGGTCATCAAAGATCAGTCTGTTTCAAAAAAGTGGACCGAGACAGAAACAACCGAATCCATTCAGTCAGTTGTGAAGATCGACACAACAAAGGTTTCCGATATGGAAGTGACCTATACCCGTACAGAATACTATGAACCGGTAATGGATCAGGAACCGGCCAACCCCGACACTACTATTGCAGTCCAGCGGCAGGATCAATCCAAAAAGCCGCCTGCTGTAAAATCAGTTGAAGTTCTCAACATTAAGAAAAAGACTGAAGAAAAAGGTGCAGTGGAAAATATTCATGACGCAAAAACTGAAACCAAGCAGACTATATCAGAAGAAACGGAAACAGATATTAAAACCACTGAAAAATCAAAGCCTGTTCAGTTGAAATATCTGTTCTACATCATTATTTTGCTTTTGGCCGGGTACCTAATCTACACTAAAGGATCTATTTTAAAAAGAATATTCAGATTTTAAACACGCTTTGCTTTCTTTGTATTTTCATCGTTTTCCCCCGTCCGGTATTATGCCGGGCGGGGTTTTGCGTTTTGAAAATGTATTTGTATGTTTGATATTGTGACTAGACGTAAATTTTGACCTTTATGAATTCGTTCTCTCGATTTTTTTACACAGTTAAGTTATAAATAGTTTATAAATGATTTTGTGACTATGTATATTCAATTGATCTGCAATAAGTTTGATCGTATTAATTCACTGCCTTCTAAGCAGTAGGTCATGGGTTCGAATCCCGTCCGGGGTACAAAATGGGAAAGAAGGAGTTGCGAAAAATGTTGCTCCTTCTTTGTTTTTTCGGGTGCGGAAAGCACATTTTGTTGTTTACTTGATAAAGTCAGGGTGATTTTAAGTTGATGAAAAAACAACAGAGGCCGGATGGCTTTTTCTAAGCCTCAATCTTTCTCAGTCCATTTCTTGATGATTTCGATAATTTTGATTTCAAGTGGTTTTGACAAAGACCTGTTTGCTTTTAAAGATTGAGTTCTTCCAGTTTTTGTATGAGAGTGCTTGTATCTCTGCCTTTATCAAAAAAATAGTCGGCCCCCATTTTGAAGCAAGCGTTTTTGGCTTGAATATTCAGCGACAATACCATCACAAGTATTTTCAGGTTAGCTTTTCGTATTTGCTTCAGAAGATGTAATCCATTCCCATCGGGAAGCTTCAGATCCAATATAACGACTTTAGGCTTTTCTTTCGTGATCATTTTAAAAGCTCCTTCGTAGAAGTTGGAAATTCCCACCAATTCCAGTTTTTCAAGGCCGTTTATTTTATCTGCAAGCCATCTTACTATTTCAGCGTTATCTTCAATTAGTATAATTTTTACAGGATTGGACATGGATGATATTTTTGGTTTTGGCTTCAAACACGTTTTTGTCAGATAAATACAGGTGTTAGAGGGTAGCCTGTCATGAAAGAAAACTGAAAACAGCTTATTCAAAATTTTATCTCACGCCATTAATATTTTTACTTGATTTAATCAATCCCTTATTATCAGGTTCGAAAAAGTATGGCGAGTCAAAATTCTCTTCTTCCTTAATCTTCAGAGGAACCGAGAAATAGAAAATTGTGCCTTTCTCAATTTCTGACTCAAACCAAATGTTCCCTCCTAATTTATCCACCAACTTTTTGGCAATAGTCAATCCAAGTCCGTTTCCGTCAAATGCTCTGTTTAATCCGGCATCTGCCTGCCGGAAAGGTTCATAAATGCAGTCTTTGTATTTGGAATCGATACCAATGCCGGTATCTTCGACCATAAAAACAAGGTTTGTATTTTCTAGTGATACCGATAGTTTAACCCGCCCCTTCGAGGTGAATTTGAATGCATTGTTGAGCAGGTTCTTCAAAATCTGATACATTTTGAGTTTGTCAATAACAACAAGCTGGTTTTCCAGAGTAACGTCTATCTGAAATTCGAATGAAATAGCTGGATTTGCGAATTGCATGCGCTGCTCGCTTACAAAGATTTGCAATTCCTTGTATATTTCAACCTGTTCTTCCTCAATTGGTTGAGTTCCGCTTTGCAGTTTTGCAACTTCCACCAAATTGGTAACTGTATTTATCAGGCGGTCGCCGCTTTTGTGCATCATTGCGATAAAGTTGCGTTTTTCTTCTTTTGAAAAATTGTAACTCTCATCGTCGAATAAATCAACAAATCCCAATATGCCATTGAGAGGGGTACGAATTTCGTGACTGATGCTGTTTAGAAAAGCCGTTTTCAGTCGCTCTGATTCCTCAGCTTTCTCTTTTGCCAAAATTAATTCGCGTTCCATTTGTTTTTGCGAAGTAATATCGTCAATGGTTGCAAGAAACATATTTTGATTACGTTTTTGTAAAATAGCAGTCGAAATTAACATGGTCTTTTCGATTGTTTTGTTTTTTTGAACAATAGAAACCGAGAATTCTTTCTTTGTGAATTCAACCTTTTTATTTACGGTTTGGTCAATAATATTGGCAAGCTGACATTTCAAGCAAAATTCGGAAACCCCACATTTGAGGTTTCTGTTTTGGGTAGCCAGGCAGTTTATTACATCTCCAATTTTCTTTTGTTCCAAATCGCTGGCATCTACATTAAACTTTAGAATTCCTTTCTCATTGATCCTGATTATTCGGCTTTTTTCGTCAAAAAGCATAATGGTGGAAGGTACTTTGTCAAAGATGGATTTGAGTTCGAATTCATTTTCCTGGGCAATTTTTTGCGATTCGATCAATTGGTGTTCATAATTCTTCCGTTTTGTAATATCATGACCACTGCTCAATATCAGCTCTCTTTTGCCAACCCTTATGATTTTAGACACAATTTCGACAGCCAGTTGTTGCTTATTTTTTGTTACATAGCTGGTTTCAAACCGATATTGCCCATTTTTTTTAATGGCTTCAATCCTTGTTTCCCAGTTCTGAAGAATATCCTCAGAAGCAAAGTCACCCACATTCATTGCTAGAAACTCTTGCTTTGAGTATCCGAGTCTTTTACAAGCGTAGTTGTTGACCTTGAGTATATTGCCATCAAAATCATGCAAAAACAATGCATCGCTGATCTCATTAAACAGTATTTCAAACTTTTTCACAATTCCTTTCTTTTATCTCTTCAAATGCGATGATCTGTATTTTTCGAGTTCAATTATTTGCATTCGGCAGAAAATGAGTTAATGATGTAAAGATGATTTGAAATGGGATGAGCAGCAATAAGCAGATTACTTAAATACAGTGTTTGGTTTTCTTAGTTTCCGTGCAGGATGAAAAGCAAGTGGGAACAACCTTAAAAAAGAAATACCTGAAAAATAAACAAATTCAGGAGTGAGGACGGGACTAATCGTCAAGGCTGGTCAGTCCGGAACGGATGGCATATTTTGTTAATTCTGGCAAAGTTCGCAGTTCCAGTTTGTCCATAATGTTTTTGCGATGAGTGTCAACAGTTTTCGAGCTTAAAAAAAGTAGTTCGCCAATTTCTTTTGATGATTTTCCCTCTGCAATTAACTGAAGGATCTCTTTTTCCCGTTGGCTTAGGCCGGAATCTTCTTCCTCGAAGTTGCTTATCATCTCATTTAAAATTATGCCTGAGATTTTGTTACAGACAAATTTCTGATTGGCGGAAACAGTTTTGATTGCTGTTATAAGTTCACCAGAGTCGGCGTCTTTTAAGATATAAGCAAAAGCACCCGCTCTAAACATCCCTTTAACAAACGTTTTGTCAGAATGCATGGATAACGCAATTACTTTACAATCCGGATTTTCCTGAACAATTTGCCGCGTCGCTTCAATGCCGTTTAGCCCCGGCATGGCCACATCCATAATGGCAATGTCGGGCTTTAGCTGAGAACATAGTTTTATCGCCTCGCGTCCGTTATTGGCTTCTCCAACTACTTTCATCTGTGACTCTTTTTCAATTACATTGCGGAGTCCATCGCGGAGAATTTTATGATCGTCGGCTATAATAATTCTAATGCTCATATCGGAAAGTATTAATCGCACCTATAAAGGTACTTGAATTTTAATCGTTGTGCCCTCGTTTTTCCTTGAATGTATTGATATATTTCCATTCAAATTTTGCACACGTTCTTTTACTGCAAAAAGTCCAAATCCGCCTTCGCCGGCTTTTACCTTCGGGATAGAATCTTGATCAAATCCCACGCCGTCGTCGACAACAGTAATTTTAAGTAAGTCATCAGTCACATTCATTGCCATTTCCAAATGGTCGGCCTGAGCATGTTTTACAGTATTGTTTACCAGTTCCTGAATAATTCGGAAAATAAGAATGAGCTTCGTTTCTGAAAGTTCAATCTCTTTCAAATCAGTGGTAAACTTAGTTTTAACAGGGTGCTCATCTTGTGTTTTCTCGGCCAGCCAATACATGGCTTCAATTAACCCCAGTTCATACAGTACCGGTGGACTTAGCTCGTAGGTGATTTTCCGGGTATTTTCCAATGCTTCAGAAATGAATTTAACGACTGTTTTCAAATCATCTGCAAATGCTGTATTGGTGGTTTCGTTTAATAAGTCTTTGAGCTTCATTCTCGACACAACCAGCAGCTGACTTAGGTGGTCGTGTATATTGGCAGCAATTTCTTTTCGCTGTTTTTCTTCGGCCAGGGAAATCTCCATGGTAAGCTGTTTGAGAGCGTCTTGATATTCCTTTAGTTTTATTTCCGATTTCTTTTGTTCTGTAATGTCGCGGATTACACTTACAACACCCAGCTTCCAACCATCGGTTTCTAAAATGGTAGATACTGTATTTTCTGTATCGATTATTGAACCGTTTTTATGTTTCATTTGGAACTCGGTGTGAAAAACACCCTTTTTTTCGAGCTCTGGTTCACCCAGAGCTGCAAACTGACCGGACATTTCTTGGTTTACATGTAAAATCTCTGTTTTCTTTCCGATAATTTCCTGCTGGGTGTAGCCAAAAATTTTTTCGACAGCAGTGTTGGCCAGTTGAATATACCGACCATCTGGTTCGACTAACAAGACAACTTCATTCAGATTATTTATAATTTTTTCCAATAGTATTCTCGATTCTTTTAACTGCACTTCGTTCCTCTTCTTTTCTGTGATATCCAATATAATAGCAATGATTGATTTAGTGCCCTGGTATTCAATGGTCTGAAGATAGGAGAGTGTTTCGATTACTTCTCCATTTTTGCATACTGCCCGTGATTCGAAATTATGAATAGAACCTTTCTGTGTCAGTTGTGCCACGATATTGTTTCGCTGAATGTCGCTCTCCCAAATCGGAAGTCTTTTTGTAGGCTGGGAGATCAGCTCAGCCTCTGAATAACCAAATAAATCAATGTAAGCTTGATTGACTTCCATAATTAAACCATCGGACAGACGCGTGAAAACAATGGCAGCAGGATTCAATTTGAAAAGTGTTGCAAATTTTGCTTCACTTTCTATCACCTTTTTTTCAGTTTTGCTTTGAGCCGTAACATCACTCACTGTTGAAATCATGAGGTTTTGATCGTACACGGGAATATTTTGTGCGTTTATAATTTTCTTTTTACCCTTACTTGTTTTGATTTCAATTCCTTTCCATCGCATCCTTTCCGGGTCGCCACTTTCCAGATCTTCGAGAACCCGTTTCTTTATGATTTTTCTGGATTGTTCATCCGGATATACAATATTGAAAAAATGGTTCAGATCACACAATTCTTTTTCTGACCATCCATATATTTCAGTGAAGCTTTTATTCATATAGATGGTTTTGCCATCATCTATTCTGTTTACTGCCAATCCTATTGGCAAATATTTGAGCAGGGTTTCGATATATATGTTTCTTTCCTGCAATCTCTTTTTTACTTTTTCATTTTCAGCTGTAATATATGTGAGGTGTTGTTTTTGTGCTTCGAGTTCACGAATGGTTTTTCTTTTGATTTTTATTTCACGCTGAATTAAGACAAACAAAATAACCGATGTTACAAATACAAATACCAGCCCTTTATAAATTGCAACGGCGGTAAAAACTTCAACCGAAAGAGAATCGCCAAAGATGCTGGCAACAATCGTGTCGGAAAAGATGATATATAAGGAACTGATCACCAGGTAGACCAATGAAATTATTAGCGAGCTGTAGTATTTATTTTTAACAATTTTAGTTTTCATAATTGTATCTCATTGAAAAAATGGCAAATAGGAAAAGCGAAGAAGTATGATGTTAATTGCCTTAAATACAACGTATTGATTGTTGTTATTGTTTTGAGAGCCGTACAACGGCGTACATGCCGTTATTCCGTAAGGTGTTGGTTTTTTTTTCTCGGTATGCTTCATCGAAAGTCAACACAACTACTTCGTAAAACATCCCCAGACACCTTTTAAAAAACAGGAAAACAACCGCGTTGGAAATGATTGGTCTTGCTATTCCTCTTTAGCTGAAGTTTGCAGTTTTTCATAAACTTCATTCATCGCCTGTTGATTGTCAGCCAGAATGATGAGGATGTCGTTGGGTTCAATGACTGTTGAACCGTTCGGCGTCAGATATTCTTGATTTCGGTTAATCATGGCAATCAGGGCAGTTCTTGGGAAGTGTAGGTCAACAATTTTTTTGCCGCTGGCAAATCCATCTTCCGGAATGCTGATCTCTCGCATAATTTTCTTTGCTTGTTCAGACAAAAAGGTGTCTAAAGTATCTCGTGGTTTCAACGTTTCAGGCAACGAAACATGCAGCCATTTGGCAACCAGGTTGAGTGTTGTACCCTGGAGTAGCACCGAGGTCAGGGAAATGAAAAAGACGATATTAAAAATCATATCAGCTTTATCAATTCCGGCAAGCAGCGGATAGGTGGCAAAAACAATTGGAACGGCTCCCCGCAGGCCAACCCAGGAAACGTAAAATCGTCGGCGTAGTTTCATTCTAAAGGGAAGCAGGGCAATCAATACGGCGACTGGCCGGGCAATCAATATCAGAAATAAAGAAATAATCAATCCGATACCAATCACAGGCAGGATGTGCGAGGGGAATACCAACAGACCCAAGGTCAGGAAAAGCACAATCTGCATCAACCAGGCCAAGCTGTCAAACATTTTTATGATGGTGCCTTTGTGGATGAAGTCGTGGTTGGCCAGGTAAACTGCACAAATATAAATGGCCAAAAAACCGTTACCGCCAATAAAATCAGTTGCTGAAAAGGTAATAAACATCAGCGCAATGGCCAGCACCGGATAAATTCCTTCGTAGGTTAATTGAATTTTGTTGATCGTGAATTTGCTTAGCTTTCCAAAAACGAAACCCGCCAAAGCACCCAGCAGCATTTGTTTGAGAAATACCGGAATAACCGAAGCGAGGCTTAGTTCAGGATTGACAACCAAGGCCAAAAAAGCGATGGTGAGCACATAGGCCATTGGGTCGTTGCTACCGCTTTCCAGTTCCAATGTGGGTTTTAATTGGTTTTTTAACGCCAGATTTTTTGAGCGTAGAATCGAAAATACGGCTGCGGCATCGGTTGATGAAACAATGGCTCCGAGGAGTAATCCTTCATAAATGCTGAAATCAGTGACCAGCCAGACAAATGTTCCCAGTGAAACTGCGGTAAGCAAAACACCTAGGGTAGAGAGCGAGAGCCCTTGCCACAAAACAGGTTTAATGGCTTTCCAGTTGGTATCCAAACCCCCTGAAAACAAGATGAAATTGAGCGAAACAACACCGATAAATTGAGCAAGCCGGGGACTGTCAAAATAGATCTTGCCAATTCCTTCCGAGCCGGCTAAAATTCCTACAAACAAGAAAAGCACCAAAGTTGGGATTCCGAAGCGGTAGGAAGTTTTTCCGATTAGAATGCTTATCAGAAGAAGCAAAGATCCGACCAGTAGTATATTTTCGATGGTGATGTTCATTCAGCAAATAGCTTTTTGTTATTGCTAAACACAAAGATGCTATTTTAGTTGGATGACGAGTGGCGGGATCGACTAATATTTTGTGTTTTTTTCATGAATATCATGTGAAACAGCACCTAAGTGACTGGCAAGAATGGAATCCAGGCAGTCTTTTTGATGCGAAAATCCTGTATCTGCTGTGTTCGGCACAAGGAATTTACAGCTCCGACTCCACATAGTAGTGCAGGTTCTCTTTTGTGATGATATCCAACGGCAGGTATTTGATGGGATTGACTTTTTTCTTGAAAACGAGGTGGTCAATCAGCAAATGAATACCGTAATAACCTTGTCCTTTGGGATTTTGGTTAATGAGAAAGTTGATGACGCCCTGATTTAAGTAATTCAGGTTTTTTTGAAGCAAGTCGTATCCAACCAGCCGAAGTTTATGGTTGGTTCTGCTTTGCAGGTAATTGGCAACAGTATAGGCTTTCGAGGTGGTCACGAAAATTCCCTGAATATTGGGATGGTTCCCAAGCAGTTCATCCCACTGTTGTGCAAAATATTCCTTGTTGTTACTGTTTTGTAAGTCAGCCCGTACCACTTTAAAGTTCGGATTGTTCGCTTGCTCAAAATAATCCAAAAAGCCTTGTTCTTTCTTAATCAGGTGCGAAGAGTTGGCCACATCCTCGTCAATATGTGCAATGACGAAGCTTACCGGTTCTGTTCCCGGATAGCCATAGTGGAGCAATTTGCCGGCCAACACACCACTTTGATAAGAATCCTGGCCAATGTAAGCCAGTGGTTCATAGTCGGGGATGTGCGTATTAAACAAGTTGAAGGGGACACCCTGAAGTTTCCAGCGGTTGAGGAAAGTAAGTGACTCCCTGTAAAAAAGGGGAGCCAACAAGATGCCATCATAGTTTAATCCTGAAATTTTTTCCGCTTCTTCTTTAAAAGAATCAACATGGAACTGATTGAATACATGATAGGTAACCGATAGTCCATATTGTCGGAGTTCTGTTGAGGCTTTTTTAATCCCTTGGATTGGCTGTTCCCAAAAATCGTCAAGTGTTGCATCCGGCACCAGCGCTGCAATGCGGTATTCGCGTTTTGAAACCAGTGCCCGGGCCAGCATGTTGGGTTCGTAGTTCAATTCCTTGGCTATGGCTAAAACCCGTTGTTGCACTTCTTCGGAAACCCTTCCGCGGTTGTGTAACACCCGGTCTACCGTTCCGGTCGACACGCCCGCTTTTTCGGCAATGTCTTTTATTCTTACAATATTTTTAATTGGCTCTTTATTCTCCATAACGTCCTAAATCCGCAAGGTGATGGTGCAAAAATACTGATTAATATTATAAATAATGGCTGTGAATAATATTGTGTTTTGTTTCGAAATTTTGCTGTTTGTAATGAAAGCGATTTGTAAGGTGCTGGTTATAGAAAAGATAAATCTCCAAAATAGGAGGGTTGATGAAAATCCGGGGTGCTGGTTTCAATCTTTTTCCAGCTTATAAAATGAGGTTCAGTCAGATCATCGCCACACTTGTAGAAATTAGCCCGCACCGTAGTTGCTGATAGTTGGCTGATTTTGTGATGGGCGAAGACGGAAACCGGTATCTGAATAAATAATTTCCAATCAAAACATGGTGATTGCCCCTGATTCTGTCTGCTGATTGTTGTCCTGCTCTTAATTTGATTGAGAGATTCCGGTGCGACCGGCTGTCGTTGATTCCGGTCGGGTCCCCAAGCGGCTAAACATGTTCCCAAGGGGTTAAACTCAAAATTATAATAGTTGAGATCGTCATCAAAAGCAATAAAAAACTCTACGCAGCTGTCCGTGTAAACAGGTTGATTATGTTGGCAATATCGGGCGAGCATTTCATCCTCACAAACGTGAAAATGTAAAAAGATCGATTGATTGTTGTGGGCAATTTTAAAACCAACTTCGGGCTTTGAAGAGGGCGTATCCCATGGAAAGCAAGTCAACGGAATTTTAGGCAACGCCTCAAAAACAGTCTTCAGCTCCCTGGTGTGATGAACAGTGAAATTGAGTCTGGGAATTTCTATATGCATAGGTGTTTTTTACTTAGTTCGTCAATGGTTTGTTGTATTTCTTCAAACTTTCCCTCAATTTTCCTTACCAGTTCAAACTGGGCCCGGGCACGTTGCAGGTTATGGTGTGGCGAATGAATTTTATAATAGTGATCACCGTCAATATAGTCGGTTAAGAAGCGAACTCCCATGATAAACGGGAGCAACAAACAGCTCTGTGACAACGAATCAATTTCATTCCCGGTCAGAATTGTCCGTGTTTTTTCAATAAAACCTTCGGCAAAAGCCTTGAACAGACCCATGTTGAGCTGAATTTTTTCCAGTTCTTTTTCATCTTCTTCGGCCGTATTGATAATGGTTCGCACCGCATCACCAAAATCAAAGGCCACATAGCCGGGCATAATGGTGTCCAGATCGATTACGCATTGCGCTTCATCTTTCTCATTCAAAAGCACGTTGTTAAATTTCGTGTCGTTATGGGTGATTCGCAAAGGCAGTTCGCCGGCATCACCCATTCGTTTGATCTGTTTCATTTGTTCGGCTCTTGTTCTGACAAACTCAACTTCCGGGCTCACCTCCTTCAGTCGTTTCACGGGGTCGCTGGCAATTACCTGATCCAACTGACCCAGCCGATACTCTATGTTGTGAAAATCAGAGAGTATTTCATGAATTTTAGCTGGATCAAGGTCGGCCAAATCAGTAATGAACTGCCCGTATGCCCGACCTCCTTCAAGTGCTTGCTTGTCATTTTCTATTAGGTCGTAGCCTTTTGTTCCTTTCAAAAACAGGTACATGCGCCAGTAGCTGCCATCAGCATGTTGATAGTAGCTTTTCCCATTTTTAGTCTGCACGAGCGACAGTGTTTTTTCTGCAATATCTTGCGAAGTCTCGTTTTTGGCTTTCTGTTGCAAATGATTGATGACCGTTTCAATATTGTGCATCAGTTCATCTACCTTGGTAAATATGGAATTATTGATTTTTTGCAGGATGTAGTCGGGCTTTCCTGCTTGTTTGTTGCGCAAGAGATAGGTATCATGAATATGTCCCGATCCGTAAGCTTTCAGCTCATCTATTTCACCCTCCACTTGAAAACGATCAATGATTACATTTACGTCTGAATAGTCCATTTTTCGATATTTAGAATTTGTACCTTTTAAAAGCTTCGATGGCCTCGTATTCCGTCAGGCCAAGTTTGTCGTACAGTTCGGCAGTATTTCGGTTTCGGTCTTCGGCCCGTTGCCAGAACTCCCGCTTATCTTTTCCGGGAAAAACGGGCGAATCTTTCTGCGACTGGTGTTTGAAAATGGCTTTTCGTTTTTTCATCAGTTCTTCAGGGCTGATCGGAACGGCCATTTCAATATCCTCAATGTTCCATTCGTGCCATGCGCCCCGATAAAGCCAAACATAGCAGTCTTTCATCCAGTCCTCAGACTTCAGCCGGTCGATGGCTTTGAAAATAGCATTTAAACACACTGCGTGTGTACCATGCGGATCATGCAAATCACCGGCTGCGAAAATTTGGTGCGGCTTAACTTCTTGCAGAAGATTAACAATAATGTCAATGTCAGCATCGGATAAGTCATTTTTTGCCACGTGTCCCGTTTCATAAAAAGGTAATTCGAGGAAATGGGTGTTTTCATTTTTTACCCCACAAAAACGGCAGGCCGCCGATGCTTCTCCCTGTCTGATCAATCCTTTTATTTTCAGTACTTTTTTGCTGCTGTTGGTTTCTTTTTCCGGATTGTTAATGGTGTTGACAATTTCTTCGTGCAGACTTTGAATTTTGTCTTCAGCAATATTGAATTTTTTTGAAAATCCGAGTAGAAAGTCTGTGAAACGGCGGGCATCATCGTCAAATACAGCGATGTTTCCGGATGTTTGATATGCCACATGGACGTCGTGTCCCTGATCGACCAGACGGATTAAGGTCCCGCCCATCGAAATGACATCATCGTCGGGGTGGGGGCTAAAAACAATCGACCGTTTCGGATATGGGTTAGACCGTTCGGGCCTGACTTTGTCATCGGTGTTTGGCTTACCGCCCGGCCATCCGGTTATTGTTTGTTGAATCTGATTGTGAATTTCGATATTGAGGTTGTAAGCCGACCCGGCAGTTTTTAACAGATCAGCCAATCCCCATTGTTTGTAGTCATTATCGGTTAGCTTCAGCATAGGTTTGTCGGTTTTGTGCGAAAGCCAGACTACCGCTTTTTTCTTCATGTGGTTGTCCCAGGTACAAAAGTTGGTCAGCCAGGGTGTTTGAAATTGACTAAGTTTCGAAGCGGCTGGCTGGTCGGCAATACAAAGCACGTCGGGGTGTTTTTGCAGATACGAGGCTGGCACATCACTGCCAACAGGCCCTTCAATTGCTTTTGCCAGTATTTCAGCTTTTGATTCGCCCCAAACTGCCATGAAAATCTTTTTGGCATTTAAAATGGTTTTTACCCCCATGGTAATGGCCCGAAGCGGTACGTGTTCCTCGCCGTCAAAGGCTTCTGCAGCGTCGTCAATGGTAATCTTGTTTAGTTTGACCAGCCTGGTAGTGGTGGTTTCTGTTGCGCCAGGTTCATTGAACCCGATGTGACCCGAACGTCCAATTCCTAAGAGTTGAACATCGATATTTCCCAATTCGGCGATCTTCCGATCATATTCCTGGCAAAATTCATCGATTTCAGAGTGGGACAACATGCCGTCCGGAATGTGAATATTTTCGGGTTTAATGTCAATGTGGTTGAAAAAGTGTTCGTACATGAAGTAATGATAACTTTCCTTGTTTTCCGGTTCCACCTGGTAGTATTCGTCGAGATTGAAGGTCACAACATTTTTGAAGCTCAAACCTTCTTCCTTATGAATACGAATGAGTTCGCGGTATATCCGCAGGGGAGAGCTTCCGGTTGCCAAACCCAATACGGTTTTTTGTCCCAGCTCATTTTTCGCTCTAATTGTGGTGGCAATTTGGTTGGCAATAAAAACCGAACCTTCTTCTTTATCATTAAAAATACGCAATGGTATTTTTTCAGTTGACGCAGGTAAGTTTTTTGTATTCATGATTTTATCGAATTTTTAAAGTATTAACATCTTTAGTGTTTCCAGTTGTTTTAGATTTTGTCGACTGATTTTTCGACGCTAAAATAGCACCTATTTTTTGATGGAGAAAGTTTTTTCGTAAAAATGTGTGTTCGTACACACATCTTTTAATATATTTGTGAGTTCAGTTTGACAAATCATGTGTTTTAGTGGCGATGACATTTCGCCAGTGACGCATCTTGTTGGTAATGAGTAAGACAAAATTTAATGTATTAATGCTAACTAAATAGAAAGAGAATGGAAAAAAATGATCGTCGTTCGTTTTTAAAACGTACCACCCTTGGTCTTGGTTTAGCAATGACTGGAATTTCAGCCTGGTCGAACAACAATCCAGGCGGGGACAAATTGAATACCAGTCGCACCGGACGAAAAACTTCCGGGCGGTTCAATATGTGTAACTATGCGGCTCCCAAACTTCCGGTTGTGCGCGTTGGGTTTATTGGTTTAGGAATGCGCGGATCAGGTGCACCGGTGCGGATGTCACACGTTGAGGGGGTTGAGATTAAGGCTTTCAGCGATATTCGGGAAGAAAAGGTGAAAGACGCACAGAAGCGTTTAAAGGGCGCAGGCTTGCCGGCTGCCAAAGAGTATTTCGGCACGGAAGATTCGTGGAAAGCCTTGTGTGAGAGCGATGAAATTGATTTGGTCTACATTTGTACCCCCTGGCATTTGCACACACCAATGGCAGTGTATGCCATGGAACAAGGAAAACACGTGGCCGTGGAAGTTCCGGCAGCTAAAACGGTTGATGAAGCCTGGGAGCTGGTTGAGACCTCAGAGCGTACGCAGAAGCACTGCATGATGTTGGAGAATTGCTGCTACGATTTTTTTGAATTACTGACTTTAAATATGACTCGCCAGGGACTGTTTGGAGAACTTGTTCATGGTGAAGGAGCCTACATTCACAACCTGATTGATTTGAACTTCAATAAAGACGCCTATTACGACATGTGGCGCCTAAAAGAAAACTACCGCGACGGCAATTTATATCCGACACACGGTTTGGGACCGGTTTGCCAGGCCATGAATATTAACCGCGGAGATCAAATGGATTACCTGGTGGCGACTTCATCAGCTGATTTTCAGATGGCTGATCGAGCCAGGGAGCTGGCGAAAGAGGATTCCTTCTTTGAGCAGTTCAGCAATAAAACTTACCGGGGAAATATGAATACCTCGGTAATTAAAACGCACAAGGGAAAAACAATCATGGTACAGCACGATGTGACTTCCACGCGTCCGTATTCTCGAATTCACTTGTTGAGCGGAACCAGAGGCATTGCCCGGAAATATCCCGGGCCTGCGAAAATTTCTTTTGGGCATAGTTGGGTCGACGAGGCTGAAATGAAAGAACTGGAAGAGAAGTACACACCTGAAATTGTATTGAAGGTTGGCGAGATGGCCAAGAAAGTTGGCGGTCATGGCGGAATGGATTTTATGATGGATTGGCGTTTGATTGATTGCCTTCGTAACGGTCTTCCGCTTGATCAGGATGTATACGATGCCGCACTGTGGAGCGTGATTACTCCGCTTTCAGAGTGGTCGGTTGCCAACCGTTCAAACTCGATTGACGTACCCGATTTTACCGGGGGAAACTGGAAGAACAACAAACCCATTTCGGTTACACTCGAAGGCGGTGGTACCACCAATGTTCGTGGTGTTTTTTAAGTAATTTTTCTTTCGGACGGATTGATCAGGTTCAAGCGTATCGTCCGATTTTAATGCAGGTTAAAAAGGGTGCTTTGAACCTGCATTTTTGTACTCATTACTTTAGGGGAGGGTAAACCGCCAAAATGGTATTCGGTCAATCTAATATCACAAGAAAAGGGGATTGTGTTTTTGTCTTTGCAAACCTATTTTTGTCTAGCTGTAGAAAAAGACTTTATAGTATGGTAATAGTCGTTGATGTGACGACCTTCAATTGACCGTGCTGACTAAAATATAAAACTCGAGCTATGATCAACTTCAAGCAACCAATCATAAAAGACAACATTAGTAGCCTCAAGCGTGGCGAAAAGGGGATTATCGGAAATTTTTCGGTCGATCAAATTCCGGTTAAGCTTCAGGAGATGGGCTGCTTGCCAGGCAACGAGGTTCAGTTAATTCAGCTGGCTCCGTTTAAAGATCCCCTGTTTCTGAATATCAACGGAAATCATGTCGCGATAAGGAGAGAGACGGCCGTTTTGATTGAAATCACAAAAGTTGTGTAAGTAAGCATGAGCAAACCCTTGAATGTTGCCCTGATTGGGAATCCAAACACTGGTAAAACATCCATTTTCAACCTGTTGACTGGCTTGAGTCAGAAAGTCGGAAACTATCCGGGTATTACTGTTGAGAAAAAGGAAGGAAGCTGCCGGTTACCAAATGGAACAAAAGCACATATCGTTGATTTACCAGGCACCTACAGCCTGAATGCCTCGTCAGCCGATGAGCAGTTGGTGGTTGAGACTTTGCTTGGTAAAACCAAAGACGATTATCCCGATGTTGCAGTCGTGGTGGCTGATGTGGAAAACCTGAAGCGCAATTTAATCCTGTTTACACAGATCAAAGATCTTCAGATTCCGACGATTTTGGTGGTCAATATGGCTGATCAGATGGAGCGTCGTGGAATTACCTTAGACGTGGAAATGCTGGAGAAAAAAATTCAATCGAAAGTGGTTTTGGTTAGTTCACGGAAGCGGACCGGAATCGAACAGCTAAAAAGCCTGTTGGAAGAATACCGGAACTTGCCTGTTTCAGCAACCGTGCATTTGGCCGATATTGACCGGGATTATTTTGATCGTTTACAGCAGGCGTTCCCTGACCAGCATCTTTATGCCCTGTGGCTGGTGGTTTCACAGGATGTGTCGATGGAGAAGATTGATGAAGAACTAAAAAAAGCAAATACCTATTCGGAAAGGGCGACTCCTGAAATTAAACGTTTGCAGCAAAAAGAGACCATTGCCCGTTACCTTTTCATCAACCGTTTTTTGAAGGATGTCTATCAGGTTGACGGATCGAAAGCCACTGACTGGCGTAGCGTACTGGACCGTGTTTTGACACACCGAGTGGCCGGTCATGTTGTGTTTTTTTTAGTGATGTTGTTGGTTTTCCAGGCCATTTACAACTGGAGCAGTGTGCCAATGGATTTTATTGACCAGTCGTTTACCAACTTAGCCGAGTGGACAGGAACCCATTTGCCTGCCGGCCCGTTCACCAGTTTATTGGCCGAGGGGATTATACCGGGAATTGGCGGCATCGTCATTTTTGTACCACAAATAGCCTTTTTATTTCTGTTTATTTCCTTGCTTGAAGAAAGCGGCTATATGAGCCGGATCGTGTTTTTGATGGATCGCGTGATGCGCCGCTTCGGACTCAGCGGTAAAAGTGTCGTTCCCCTGATTTCGGGAACTGCTTGCGCCATACCCGCAGTGATGGCTACACGGAATATCGAAAACTGGAAAGAACGGCTGGTCACGATTTTGGTTACCCCATTCACCACCTGTTCGGCGCGCTTACCTGTTTATCTGATCATCATTGCCTTGGTGATCCCGGATCGGGCAGTTGCGGGATTTAACTTGCAAGGACTTACTTTGATGGGCCTGTATGCTTTGGGATTCGGAATGGCAGTTTTTTCAGCTTTCATTCTCGATAAAATCATTAAAAACAGGGCCCGCACTTTTTTTGTGATTGAGATGCCGGCATATAAAATGCCCTTATTCAAGAATGTGGCTTACACGGTTGTTGAAAAAACGAAGAGCTTTATTTTTGGTGCCGGGAAAATTATTCTTGCCATTTCCATCGTCTTGTGGTTTTTGGCTTCCAACGGTTATTCCGACGACTTTTACCGGGCCAACGACATTGTTCGCGCGCAAGTTGAAAATGCCGAGCTCAGCGAAGAGGACATGCAAACAGCTGTTGCTTCGTACAAGCTGCGTCATTCTTACATCGGCATTATTGGGCACACCATTGAGCCGGTAATCCGACCTTTGGGCTACGATTGGAAAATTGGGATTGCCTTGGTAACCTCGTTTGCGGCGCGTGAGGTTTTTGTTGCTACGCTGGCCACCATTTACAGCGTGGGCAGCGATGAGGAGGAAACCATAAAAGTGCGAATGTCAACCGATACGAATTCACGAACCGGAGAGAAATTATTCAATTTTCCAACAGGCATTTCCTTACTCCTGTTTTATGCGTTTGCCCTGCAATGTATGAGCACGCTGGCCATTGTAAAGAAGGAAACCAACAGTTGGAAATGGCCCTTGATTCAGTTGGTGTTGATGACGGGGTTTGCCTACCTGGTTTCGATGATTGCTTATCAATTGTTGAAATAATTTCAATAAAATCTGTAAACGGAAAACGAACCGAAAATGTGGAGCCTACAAAATATACTGGTTTATTTAGCGCTTGCAGGCGCCTTGTTTTTCCTGGTTAAAAAGTACTTTTTCAAGAAGGAGAAAAAGAAGGATGGCTCGGTTTGCGGCGACAATGATTGTGGCTGTCATTAATCGGACTGATCCTGTAAAAGGCAAAGCTCTCAGATCCATTTTTACGATTGCTGCAGGGCATCTCCGGCTGTGAGCCGGAATTTCGGCAGGGACCACTCATTTCCCGCTGTGATGTTGAAATTTTGCCAAGGGGCGGCTCCGTTTACCCAATTACTTTGGAGATTTTGCCGATGGGCGGTTCATAATGCCCCATTATTTCACAGATTTTGCCGAGGGGCGGGTCATGATGCCTGATTATTTCAGAAATCTGGCCGATGGGCGGATCCATATGACCGGTTGGAGTGAAAGTTTGACCGATTAACGGGGCATTAGGGGCGATTGCGACAAAGATTTTGCCGATGGGTGGGTCATTGATGCCGATGGACACAAAAAACCCCCGGGGGAGGGTCATGCCTGCCCGGGGGCCGCTAAAATAAAGGGTTTTGGAACGCGCTATTTTATAATATTGCTTCTTCGGTCTTCATTTTTGTCTTTGCAGCACACTTGGCGCTCCGATTCGTCGCCTTTCCCGGTTCTTGCAGGCCTTCAAGGTTCCAAACCATAGCAGTCGGGCGGCAGTATAGAGAACCGCAATGTCTATTTAGTTCATTCAGAATAAAAAAAAGCCACAGCTCAGTGGTTAAACTGTTGCTGTGGCTAATACGACTACTATTCTTATCAACAAAAAAAACTAAACGTTGCTTTTCTCTATTTTAGTCGTTTAAAGAGTTACAGATTTCCTGGTTGATCTTGCGTACCCGGTCTTCTTCAATTTTAACCACTTTCCGGTCGTAGGTCATCAAGCCATTCACTTCGCCTTCCACATCGGTTGTTTGTGTGTAAACCGCGGCTGAAAAGCCGGCTTTAATCAGTTTTAATAATTGTTCACCATACTTCACATACTCGTCAGTTACCTGTTTTTTGTTTTTAAACTGAACGTATCCCCAATTGCGGTCGGTTGCCCAAAGGTGATCTTCAAGGGCTAAACCAATCCCTCCGTATTCGCCCAAAACAGTAGCACGTTGTGCATCGTACAAATACATCTCAGGATGTGGGTAGTTGTGGAGGTCAAGCATGTCGCCTACGGGATAGTGATTACCACCACTTGCCGGATTGACCAGGCGGCTGGGGTCATAAGCCTTGGTCCACTCAACAATTTCCTGGGTTTTAAACTGTCCCCACGCTTCGTTGAAAGGAACCCAGCAGACGATTGACGGATTGGAATACAGGAAATCCATGATGGCTTTCCATTCGGCACGGTAGTTGGCTTCTGATTCAGCACTCCTTTTCAGTTCCGTCCCATCAAAATACTGTCGGTTTTGCCAGCGAGGAGAACGGTCACCATTGGGCATGTCTTGCCAAACCAAAATTCCCAGTTGGTCGCAATGGGTGTACCAGCGAGCCGGCTCAACTTTCACGTGCTTACGAATCATGTTGTAACCGAATTCTTTGGTTTTTACAATGTCGTATTTTAGTGCTTCATCAGTTGGGGCTGTGTATAAGCCATCAGGCCACCAGCCTTGATCGAGCGGGCCAAATTGAAAGACATCCTTGTTGTTGAGTTGTAAACGGACAATGCCGTGTTCGTCGCGCTTGGTCGAGACTTTGCGCATGGCAAAATAACTGTCAACCTGATCAATCACCTTGCCGCTGCTCATTAAACTAACTTTCAAATCGTAGAGGAAAGGCGAATCGGTATCCCACAGTTTAGCATTAGGAATTGAGATATCAACTGGTTGGTTGGCTGAGGCTTTCGCTGTCGCAATTTTAGTTGTGCCGTCAAACACTTCAACCTGGTAAACGTCAGTGTAGTTAGTTCCACTTGTAAGTAGTTC
>ENA-ORCT01000375-ORCT01000375.1-marine-metagenome-genome-assembly--contig:-NODE-375-length-22139-cov-3.468679_pt1 | contig 22139 bp, 23 predicted proteins | sample MGYA00248632_ERZ508511 | MGnify/ENA primary metagenome ERZ508511 (study PRJEB26182, sample SAMN06268839) | marine metagenome | isolation source: Tt an P1-techrep anaerobic enrichment on pine from sediment...
CCCTCGAATTCCGGTGGCCGGGTAGAATGCGGATGCTCGAGCAGGTCATCGGTGAAGGAATCCTTCTCCGCAGAATCCGCTCCGCCAAGCGTACCGGGGATAAGCCGGGTTACCGCATCGATGACGATCATAGCCGCCAGCTCTCCACCGGTCAACACGTAGTCCCCGATAGAGATCTCGTCATCGATCAGGTTGCTGCAAATCCGCTCGTCGACGCCTTCGTAGCGCCCGCACACCAGGATCAATCCATCCGTGGATGATTGCAGATCCCGGGCCATCTGCTGGTTGAACGATTTGCCCTGAGGACTCATCAGGATGGTTCTGGCTGATGGTATACGCGCTTTCGCAGCCCGAATGGCCCCGGCCAGCGGCTCGGGTTTCATTACCATTCCGCAGCCCCCACCGTATGGTCTATCATCAGTGACCCGATGGCGGCCTTCCGCAAAATCCCGGATATCGATCGCCGCTGCCGATATCTGCTGCCGTTCAATGGCCCGCCGGATAATCCCGTGTTCCCAGAAAGGGTCGAACATTCCCGGGAAAATCGTCAGGACAAGAAAATTCATCTGCCGTATGCATCCACGCGCTTTACAATACCCGACTTTTCAGCAGGCTAAAGCAACCCCTCGGGCAAATCCACCCGCATAAGTTTATTTTTGATGTCAATCTTTCGCACAACCGATTCGAGTGCCGGAATCAGGATTTCGTCATCACCGTGTTTTACCACGTAGACGTCGTTACTTCCGGTCTCAAGAATCGATTCCAGCCGACCGAGAAACTCATCGTCGATGGTGTAGACCGACATGCCGATCAGATCAAACCAGTAAAATGACCCGTCTTCTGGGTCAGGCAGACGGGCCTTTTCAAAATACAGTTCGGATCCGACCAAAGCCTCGGCAAGGTTCCGATCAGAGATGTCGTCAAAAAACACAAGACGCACCCGTCCGCCCGGGTTGACTCTGTTAACCGTGCAGAATCGCTCGTTTCCCCGGGAATCACTGACCAGAATCGGATTGCCGGATTCAAGAGCGGCCGTCGATTCCGAATAAGGATACACTTTCACCGCACCCTTCAGGCCGTGGGCACCCACGACCTTTCCGATAGCAACAAATCCGCTCTTATCCACTCGCTTACTCAATAATCTCCAGAACTGTCCGCTTCTTGACCTTGGCTGAGGCAGCGCTCAGGATGGTTCGCATCGCCCGGGCAGTCCGCCCCTGCTTTCCGATAACCTTTCCCAAATCCTCTTTGGCCACCTTCAATTCCAAAACCGAAGTCTGGTTCCCTTCTACTTCGGAAACCTCAACTTGCTCCGGATAGTCAACGAGAGCCTGGGCAATGTAACTGATCAGCTCTTTCATGGCTCCATCTCCTTTATTGGCGGTTGAGCATAACGGTAACGATTGGGTTGAATCACTCAGCCGAGGCAGGGCAGGTTGGCACGTTTCGTTGACACCGCGTAAACAGGCCATTCACCGGACGCGGGGCCCGGTACTGCACGCTCGGCACCTCACCGAATTTTCAAAATTACCGATCAACAGCGCCGCGGGTGAGGAGCCACACGCGTTCCTGTTCAAGCCAGGGTGGTCGATTTATTCGGCCTGCTGAGCCGTTTTTGCGAAAAAACCTTCCTTTCTCAGGAGACTTTTGACCGTATCGGTGGGCAGAGCGCCCTGTCCCATCCAATACTGAATTCGTTCGGCTTTCAGGTCGACTATTGCCGGATCCGGAATCGGGTTGTAAGTACCCACGGTTTCCAGAAATCGGCCGTCACGGGGACTTTCGCCATCGGCAACCACAATGCGGTAAAACGGTCTCTTCTTTGCTCCGTGTCTGGCTAATCTGATCTTGACTGGCATTCAACATCTCCTTAGAACGGCAGCATTCCCCGGCCCAATCCGCGCATGCCGCCTTTATTCAATTTCTTCATCATTTTCATGACTTGGGCATAATTTTTCAGAAGCTTATTTATATCCTGTACACTGGTACCGCTTCCTTTGGCAATTCTTTTCCGCCGACTCCCGTTGATAATGGAGTAATTGGTTCGTTCCTGGCGCGTCATGGAATTGATGATCGCCTCGATCCGCACCAGCTCCCGTTCGTCCACCTGGAAATTTTTCATCTGCTTGCTGTTCCCGATGCCGGGAATCATACGAATCAGTTCGTTGAGCGAGCCCATTTTTCGGATCTGGCGCATCTGATCGCGAAAATCTTCCAGGGTGAACTGGTTTTTCCGAAGCTTTCGCTCCAGTTCCGCCGCTTTTTTCTCATCCACCACGGACTGGGCTTTTTCGATGAGGGTCAGCACATCCCCCATCCCCAGTATCTTGGATGCCATACGATCCGGGTGAAACGATTCCAGATCACTCGGCTTTTCACCGACACCGATGAATTTGATCGGCTTATCGGTAATCGATTTGATGGACAACGCGGCACCGCCCCGGGCATCGCCGTCCATCTTGGTCAGCACCACCCCGCCAATATCAAGGGCATCGTCAAAAGATTTAGCGATATTGACAGCATCCTGCCCGGTCATGGCATCGGCCACCAGGAGAATGTCAGATGGATGCACGGTATCCTTGATCTGCCGCAGTTCATCCATCAACGACTCATCCACGTGAAGTCGTCCGGCGGTATCCAGAATCAGCGTGTCACAACCATCTTTGACGGCTGCAATGCGCGCCTCCCTGCAGATATTCACCGGGTCCATCGTTCCATCGGATGGATAGACCGGCACCGCCAATTGTCCGCCCAGTGTTTGAAGCTGATCAATAGCAGCCGGTCGATACACGTCGGCCGGTACCAGGTACGGTTTTCGCCCGGATTTCCGCAGAAATACGGCTAATTTTCCGGCAGTTGTTGTTTTACCCGAACCCTGAAGCCCGCACAGCATGATCGCCACCGGACTCTGTCCCGACAGGTTCAGCGCCTCATTTTTAGCCCCCATCAGTTCGGTCAACTCTTCGTTGACAATCTTGATTACCTGCTGACCAGGGGTAAGGCTCGCCAGCACCTCCTGGCCGAGGGCTCGTTCTTTGATGCCCGCGACCAGTTTTTTCACCACTCGAAAATGGACATCGGCTTCAAGCAGCGCCATCCGGACTTCCTTGAGGCCCTGCTCGATATTGCTTTCGGATAACTTTCCGTGCCCTTTGAGTTTTTTAAATACGGTGTTCAGCTTGTCGCTCAGGTTATCAAACATAGACGCACCGATATACCCGGTTATTAAAATCCTTGAAACTAACGGTAAATAAATGTTAAGTCAAGCAGAATTTGTCAAGGCGCACACCAAGCAGTCGGCATCGGTGATACGGTGCCTTATATTTGGTGTGTGACAATCGAGTCTTCTGCGGAAACAGCTGCAGAGACCGGCATTTCCCGGAAAAACAAACCGCAAAAAACGAACAGTGAATCAAAAATGCATCGCACCGACAGCAGAATCGACATCAAAGACATTTCCCACGAAGAGCTGGTACGCTGGCTGAGCGACAACGACCTGGCACCCTATCGCGCTGACCAGATCTTCAAATGGATTTACATCCGGCAGGCCGACACATTCGAGGTCATGACCGATCTTGCGAAGGATATCCGTCAACGTCTGGCAGAGCAGTTCACCATCGGACGAATGGAGATCCAGTCCATGGAACTGTCCCGGGACGGATCACGAAAGTACCTGTTTCGGCTTCAGGACAGCAACAATATCGAGGCTGTATTGATTCCCGAAAAGGACCACTACACGCTCTGCATATCCAGTCAGGCCGGTTGCGCCCAGGGCTGTCGATTCTGCATGACAGCCAGCGGGGGCTTTGTCCGGAATCTGACCGCCGGTGAAATTATCGGGCAGGTTCGTGACATTGCCCGGGATACGGATCGATCCAAACGCCTGACGAACATTGTGTTCATGGGAATGGGGGAGCCGCTCGCCAATTACCGGAACGTTGTCAATGCAATCAGCGTGCTGACCAATGGAAAAACCGGTATGGGTTTTTCAACCCGCCGCATCACCGTTTCCACAGCCGGCATCGTCCCGCGAATCGCCGATCTGGGCCGGGATACCAGCGTGAGCCTCGCCATATCACTAAACGCAGCGGATAACAAGACGAGAGACCGGCTGATGCCCATCAATCGAAAATACCCCATTGAACAACTGATTGAGGCCTGCCGTCACTTTCCGCTTGCCCACCGCCGCCGGATCACCATCGAGTATATCCTGATCAGGGACATAAACGATTCACAGGAAGATGCAAAACGCCTGGCCGGGCTCCTGCGTCCCGTTCGCGCAAAAATCAACCTTATCCCTTTCAACGAGCATCCGGCATGTGATTTTCACAGACCGGAGGAATCGGCCATTCAGGCATTCAAAGACGAGCTCACCCGCCGCAACTACACGGTTATGGTCCGGTACAGCAAAGGGCAGGACATATCGGCGGCATGCGGCCAGCTGTCGGCAAATGCCAAGCGATCCCCGGCAAAAGAAGCTACCAGTTGTTAGCTGTCAGCAATAGACGCGGCCACCTGTTTTAATTTTTTCAGCCCAAAACAGCCCGCCGATGAAATCCATCCGCAACGCTTGGTTATCTGTGGGATTCGGCTCAAAACCAGCTGACCATCAGGCCGTAATCGATTTTCTGATTTAGGAACGCGAATTTTATTAATTACAATTTCTTGCTTGCCTAGTGGCCCATCTTCGGCGCAATATTCTTGCAATTAAATAAATCCGCGTTCCTTAACGGCTGCGGACCGGATGGAAAATCCGGCCCGATCAGATCAGAAAATGCTTGAAATCCGCTGGAGAAAGCGGGATCACGGTGACCGAATACCGCCCGGCAGGCCCGTCAACTCCCACCTCAACCGGTGCGTTTTTCGGCGCCTTGCTGTATCCCGCGCAGATCGCACTCGCCAGCGTTACCATGGTGTCAAGCCCGCCGCGGGGCATCACTACAACCGGGCCTGGAAATTTTTTAACCTTTATCAGCAGATCCGTATCCGGATTTCGATGCCGCTTGATATTTTCGTTATCGCTCTGGGTGCGCCCCACAACAATGCGGGTGGTTTCGTCCAACCGAAGGTGGCGGCCGTGTTTGAGCAGGTTCAACTCATCTTCGGTATAAGAATCCTGATGATCAAAAAGATCCTTCAGCCGGTCTGAGAACCCCTTGTCGGTCAACAGACATCCGCCGGCAGGGGCCGGATATTCCCGGACACCGAACTCCTCTGCCAGTGCCATCTGGGGCTTGCGGGTTCGCCCGGACAGATCGAGCAACTGCTCGCGGTCGACCAGGCCCTCTTTCTCCACCAGGGTTTCGGGTAGATTTTTAGCGCTGAGGGGGCGAAGGATGTAGCCGTCATGGCCGGAGTGTTTTTCAACGTATCGCATGGATTGCTTGTTTTGAGACATGGGGCGCTGGCCCACCACCTCACCGCTGAAGAGAAAGTCAAAGCCCCGGGTTTTCATATGATCCCCGGCGAGCCTGAACATAAGGGCATGACAATCCATGCAGGGGTTCATGTGTTTTCCGTAACCGCACGGCGGATTTTTCAACATATCAAGATACACGGTGGTAATGTTTCGGACCGTGATGGGAATGCCTGTGTTTTTGGCTGCCCGACGAGCGTTTCTGGCTGAGAAAAACGGTGTTTCAAAGGTGATCCATTCCACCTCAATACCCTGTTTTTGAAGCACAAGAGCCGAAAGGATACTGTCAAGGCCCCCTGAGCATAGCCCGAGGCCCCGTACTTTTTTTGATGAAGACGTCATGTTATTATTGAAATCCGATTGTATTTTTTAAAAGGTTTTATGGCCTAACCGATTGAATTATAGAGGTTATTTAATGAAACAAACCAACTCGCGTGCAGCTCAAATCCAGCAGATACTAAAGATGGCCTATCCCCATGTCAAGACCCAGCTGAGCCACCGCAATCCCTTTGAACTTCTTGTAGCGGCAATGCTCTCCGCCCAGTGCACCGACCGGCAGGTCAATCGTGTCACCCCGGCCCTGTTCGAAGCACTTCCCACACCGGATGCATTTGCCAGGGTTTCCCTTGAACGTATCGAAAGCCTGATCCATTCCACCGGATTTTATCGAAACAAAGCTCGCAATATCCAGAATTGCGCCCAGACCCTGGTCGACAATTTCAGGGGCGTGGTTCCGCAAACCCTGGAGGAACTCGTCAGCCTGCCCGGGGTTGGCAGAAAAACGGCCAATGTGGTCCTGAGCAGCGCTTTTGGTATTCCCGGCATTGTGGTTGACACACATGTTGCCCGGATATCCGGCCGTCTGGGGCTCACCGCGAACACGAATCCGATAAAAATCGAATTCGACCTGATGGAGGTCATTCCTCAATACGAATGGCGGGAATTTTGTTTGCGGGTCATCTCACTTGGGCGGGAAGTCTGTCAGGCCCGCAAGCCCAGATGCCCGCAGTGTCCGCTGGCCGAGGTTTGCCCCTACCCCGATAAAACACCCGCCTGAAAACGGCGGGTTCCATGGAATTGCAATTTCACGAATCCGATTTTTCAGGCCAACGTTTCGGGATAGCCGCGGCAGGTTGTGAACGGAGGGCATGTTTGAAAACCGGAACCGGCCATTGCGCTATAACTGTTTACCGTAACTGCCGGTATTCAATTTTTTCAGGGCGCAATGCGCAGCACCCAGCAGGGGATCTTCCCGATTCAAGATGGCGTCAACCGGAATGGATTTCATCATTTCGGAAAATCGCCCCTTTGCGGTAAACCCGGCCATCAGTCGTCCCTCTTTTAAGACGGACAAAATGGACGGAGCAATGCCGCCGCCGATATACACCCCACCGGTGGTCATTCCGGTCAGGGCGAGGTTGCCGGCCACCGAACCGAGGATGCCGGAAAAATGTTTCAGACTTTCACGGCAGGCCCGATCCCGGTGTTCCAGAGCACCGTTTACTATCGCCTCCGGGGTAATGGCATCTGAACCGCCTCCGGCCGATTGGTGGCCGCGACGATTCTCAATCCAGGCATAAATGTTCATCAAACCAGGTCCGGATAACACCCGCTCAATGCTCACGCGGCCGAACCTCCTTTCCAAATAGCGCCAAAGGTCATACTCAGCTTCTGAGGTGGGCGCAAAATCCGCATGCCCGCCCTCGGAGGCAATGGGCCGGAGGCCGGTCGGCGTTTCGATCACCAGCGCCATACCCAAGCCCGTGCCGGGTGCAACCAGGGCGCATGGCATTCCAGGCTGTGACACGCCCGGATTCAACGCAAAACAATCGTCAGTCCCCAAAAGCGGCAGCGCCCAGGCCGTTGCTGCCAGATCATTTATCAACTCCACGTCGGTCCAATTGAACCGCCGGCGGATCCGTTCGGCGGAAACCTCCCAGGGAAAATTTGTTGCCCGGCAGTGCCCGCCAATGACCGGCCCGGCAATCCCGATACAGGCGAAATCAATTTCAGCGGGATGATTCTGAAAAAACCGATCCAGGATTGTCTCCAGGTCCGGCGACTCCCGACAGGCAAAGACCTCCACCACTTCGGCAACCGGGGACAACGCATCACCGCTGAAGATTCCGATGCGGGATCGGGTGCCACCGATATCCCCGGCGACAACCCGCTGTTTATAATCATGTAAACTCATAGGAATAGCCGTGGTACTGATCGATCACCTGCACTGCCCGTTTTGCGAGAATGGCGATTCAGTCTTCTCAAGCCGGCACTGTTTCGCGCTATTCGTCACCTTTGAATTTTTTAATCAGTTTAGGAATGAAAAAGGAGAACACGAACAGCGCAACGGAGAAAAACACCTTAAACGAAATCAGCTCGCCCCAGTTTCCCGACACCCAGACCTCTTTCAGCGTGCCGATAAAAAAGGTGAAAATAAAGGTCCCGACAATGATCCCCAGCCCGGTACCTGCCAGGTAATCCCTGAAATGAACCTTTGTAAGTCCCATGCCGAAATTCATCGGGGTAAAGGGGAAATAGATCAATCGAAGATAAAGGACGGTAGCAAAACCGTTGCGTTCAATAGCGTCATCGTATTTCTTCAGGCGGTCTCCAATCAGCGATGCGGCGAATTCCCGTCCCAACGTTCGCCCGATATAAAACGCGGCAACGGATCCGATCATGGCCCCAATCCACACGTAGAGAAATCCCCAGTACGCGCCGAAGATAGCTGCTCCCAGACCGGTAAGCAGCGTTCCCGGCACAAACAGGCAAACACCCACCGAGTAAATGACGATATAAAGCAGTGGTGCCCAGATTCCGGCAGTGGCAAGAAACTGGCCGAGAGCATCGGCCGTCAGATAATCGCGCACCGGCGTATATCGGATCACGATGATCGAGGTAATAATAAACGCACCAAAGAGGACGGCTTTCATCCAGGCTCTTGTGCGGTTATGTGCTGTGGCGTTCATGATTTCGTCCATGACAACTCTCCTGGTTGTGACTTGTAATGAACCAACTCCGGCGCCATGTTCCTGCAATTTGTCTAATCGCGTTTCTGAACTACTGACGCGGCTTTAACCTGGCAGAGTATCCCGCCTCATCATGACGAAGATTCCCCACAGGCTCTTCCCTTGAAATTAAAAAACAGTTTCAGCACCTTTTTCACTTTGTCGGAAAAAATTTTCGGTGCAAAATATGTTCCGGCCACCTTCTTGTTAATCTCCCCGAGTGTAGGATAGGGATGAATAGCCGCTGCCAGGGTTGAGAGTTTCACCTTGCCGTTAAGCAGAGCTACCCACTCGTTGATCAAATCGCTGGCCCGGGGGCCTAATATCTGCACCCCAATGGGAGCATCACGGTGATCCAGGATCATCTTGATTTTGCCGGTTGTTTCCCCTTCGGCCAGGCTCCGGTCATTGCTCTTGAAGGCCTCGGTGTATACGGAATAGGAAATACCCGCTTCTTGAGCCCGTTTCTCGTTCATGCCGATACTCGCCAATTCGGGATCTGTATAGGTCGCCCAGGGCAAAAATGTATAATCCACCTTGCGAGGCAGATGAAAAATCGCGTTGCTCACCACAATGCTGCCCTCGTAGCCGGCGGCGTGGGTGAACTGGTATCCACCGATCACATCGCCGGCCCCGTAAATGTGTTTATGACGGGTCCGCAGACGATTGTCCACGACAAGCCCGGTGCGGCTCACCTCGACACCGACGGTGTCCAGTCCAAGCTCCCGTACGTTGGGAACCCGTCCAACGGAAACCAGCAGGGTATCGCCTCGGATGGATGCAATTGTCCCGTCCGCTTTCTGAATATCAATCTCCTTCTCGCCGCCGAGCACCTCCCGGGCGCCGATCACCTTGGAATTCAGATGGAATTTCACACCTTCATCCGTTAAAACCTGCATGACAGCCTCTGCCATTTCCAAATCCTCTTTGGGCAGGATCTGGCCAAACATTTCAATGACATGGACTTGCGAGCCGAACCGGTTGAACGCCTGGGCCATTTCGATGCCGATAGGCCCCCCACCCATAATGATCAAGGTTCCGGGCAGGCGATTGAGCGAAAAAAGCTCCCGGTTGGTAATGTAGAATGTTTCCTTCAACCCCGGGATGGGGGGAACGGCCGGCGACGATCCCGAGGCGATCAGCCAGTTTTTGGCCGTGATCGGTTTCCCGTTCAATCGGATCGTGTGCTCATCGGAAAAGACGGCCTCGCCAAATTCAACCTTTGCTCCGAGCTCGCAGAACCGCTCAACCGAGTCATGGTGCTGAATAACGGCTATAACCGATCGAACCCGGTCCGCCACTCCAGAAAAATCAACCGGCGGGATATCGATACCCGGGAGCCCGTATTTATCCGCGTGTTTCATCTGGTGATAGACATTGGCTGATTTGATCAGGGTTTTGCTGGGAACACAGCCAAAATGGAGGCAGTCCCCGCCAAGTTCCTTCTCTTTTTCAACGAGCAGGGTCCTGGCACCAAGCTGAGCTGCACCGGATGCGGCGGTCAGCCCAGCAGCGCCACCACCGATCACCCCGATGTCATAATCAAACTGAGTCATGATAGCCTCCTGGAAGGGATGAATACAAACAAGTGGCCGTTGGGCACTGAAACCGGCAATTTTACGGTTTGGAAATTTCAAGCTCTTACGGGTTTGCCCACGTCATCCAAGATCGTTCAGCGTCCAGTCGTAATCCAGATATCTGATTTTTACGCTGCCGCTTCGGATATTCGTTTTCCCAGTGTCGCTTTCCGCGAGCAAGTCGGCATATTTTCCAAAAAATGTTTCCAGGGACGTATAGCCACGATCCCTCTGGCTGAAATCGCCTTTGTACCAGTCAAAAATTTTGGAAACCTCCAGTGTCCCTGTATCAGCATTATACCGATTGCGCGATTTGTCGGAGAGAAACCGAACCAGACTGTCTTCCAGCTGCCGGTCGAGACGATCTGCGACAAAGGCCTCATGGCGAAGTCCCGGGCACCCGATTGCCGCACAAACCACGGCGAAATGGATTCGCGGCTCGTCATACACCCCCTTCTCCCTGATAAGCCCGTGCTCGATATCATCGAGGTGCCGCTTTTTGCCAAGCAGCTGAAAAAAACGTTTCTTCCAGGGACTGGAAAGCAGTGAGCCGGTATCCTTGATGGATGTGAGATCCGGGTAGCGGGTCAGAATCAATTCAACTGTAAACGCATTGTAGGCGTTTATAAGGAAAGCCAGCCGTTCATTCGACGCCCAGGAATCGAATTCACTTCGCTCCACGGCTGAAAGCGTGGCCAGATAGGCACTGAGCTGTTCGCGGTCCCTTTGGAATCCGGCATAGTTGACCCGGGACGCATGCCCGTCACCGATCCAGACAACATGCTCTTTCAACAACTGGTCCCAGGCGGTGTGCTGATGATCGAATGCCATCGCCGCCTGACCGTAAGATAGAATCAGTATGAAAGGATATACTAAAAACCATCGGTTCATAATTTACCTCGCTGAATGTCGATGACGTCCTGTTCGGTTACCCAACGGTCACACGATACTGTCCTTTTGTGATGTTTCAAGGCCGGACGACCATTTTTCGCTTTCTATCCCGATCCGACAGAATAGCCTGATCAGAGAACGGATATGGTCTTTCTTCCACATGCAATTTCATAGTGAATAACTTCACAGATTCAACAGGTTCAGCCTCAAAGCAAAATGTTAATGCTATAGTCTTCCTGAATCGTGCGACCTTACACCTCTGGCGCACATTTATTATCCCACCGTGTTACAGCCGATCCGGATAGGGGTAGACCGCGGTAAAATTGCTGAAAAACTCGGGGGGAGTTGCTGCCTTCAACGCTGGATTATCCAGTGCGACGCCCCCTTTTCGGTTCCGGTTGAAAATGGTTGGTGTGGGGAGATAAGAGGCTTTAGGACCTGTTTGAAAACGTGCTTATTTACTTGAATTGCAAGAATATTTTACAGAAATACCTCACCGCATTTCCGCGGTCAATCGGGGGGATTTTCTTCGGCTGACGAATCGACAGTGTCAGAAGATGCGTTGCGTTTCTCCGAGTCCTGGAATCGAATCGGCATGTAGACAGCCATTGCGAACAGACCGCCTCCGATCAGCATACCGAAAAGTTTCAGCGGATGCTCAAAAATATTGTCTGTGTAGACGATGCTCAGTGCAATAAAGGATACGAAACAGATCGTACCTTTGAACAGCGGATAAATTTGTCGAAGATTCCTGCGCCGATTGTCAGCAATTTTTTCAATGAGAACGATGCTAGTAAAAATAAGCATCAGCAGGATCTTGTGCGATATGGGTTTGTAAGGTAAATTCAAAATTGCCGCCATAAAAAAACCGAAAAAACAGGCCGAAGGATTCATTACTCAACCTTCCATCTCAAGTTAGCCAATTCCTGGCAGGACGGGGACAAACAGGATCGTTTGATCGATACACATCCGCCTCCATGAAAAAACACCGCCTTGTCGGTTTGTTTCCGGTAATCGACACGGACGGGGTGGCTGTTTTTGCCGTCACACGGTTTCAATCCTTAGAATCAGTATGAAACCGCCAGCTGACCCGTGTCAAGCGTCCGTTGTCGGCTTGACATGACAACCTCGGCATGATTGTTTATTATTATATCAGGTCAGCCGGTCTCTTCCTTCTCGTTGTAAACATGAATCTGATTTTATATTCCATCTCAACTGACGCGTCAGACGGGTCAGGCAACAACCGGGTATTTCCCGGAACCACTGTACCGGAAAGGTCGCAGTAATCGCGTTCCTGATTCTTTACTCCACTGCAAATCCGATCAACGCTGACTTCAATTGCGGAAGCAACCTCCAATGAATCCACGAAGAAACCGGCTGGTAGGCCAGGTGGTTTCCTCGCGCTCCCGACTGATACTCCGAGCCCGTATTTCCTTTTCGTCGAAATGGTTCACATCTGAAGAGATGTGCGTTCTCGCCAGGCACGACCCGAATGGATCTGCCCGGACAATAGGAAATAACTACTGAAACCCCGGAAATAAGAAACCATCCGAATAAAAAAAATCTGGCCTCAGATTCAACGCGAATTCCCTGAACAGGGGAGAAAGGAGGATGGGATGGGTGGTCAACGGATTTTATTCCCATATCACTTCACCAGTTACGACCAGCGGGCGCTGGAATTTGTTATTCAAACCTTCTCCCATCAGAAAGACGCGGAGATAACTCTTTTTACAGCGTATACTCCCATTCCGGAGATCGAAATGCAACGGGCTCCGGTTATGGAAAAAATGAGAGGGAATCTGAGCCTGCTGTCCCAACGGATCAAGGAGCAGGAGGAGAGCCTGAGGGCAGTCCAGGAAATTTTAATTGAAAATGGTTTTCCCCGGGAACAGGTCCGCTACATATTCAAACCCAGAAAAAAAGATACCGCCAGTGAAATTATTGACGCTGCGAGGAAAAACAATTCCAACGTCGTCATTATCAACAACAAACCCGGCAGGGTGAAGCGTCTGTTTACAGGGACCGTATTTCACAAAATTGTAGCGGCCCTGAAAGACCGAACGATTTGCATTGTGACCTGAAAATCTCCGACCGAACCGTACACGGCTCCGAACGATGTAAGAAAGGAGGGATTACATGGGAAGTGAAGAAAAAATAGATATCAATGTATTCAAAGTGGTTACCCGTGCTATTCGGGAATCGGACAACCTGGAGATAATGGCTAATCATCTGATTCAACTGCTGGTGGTTACCCTTGAAATCAAAGGTGGCACCATCTTTGCTCTAAATCCCGAAACCCGCGAATTGGAAGTTCTGGCCAGTTTTGGTCTGAGCATGGGATATTTAAACAAGGGGCCGCTTATTTTCGACAAAAGTATTGGCGGCGCCGCCGAAAAGGATTCGGTCGTCATTCCGGATATCAGCCGGACGGATCGGCTCCAGTATCCCGAAGAAGCACGAAAAGAGGGCATTGCAGCAATCGTATCCGTACCCATTCTGTTTTATGGAGATACCATCGGCACGCTCAGGCTCTATCATCATGAAATTTGGAAAATCTCCGACCGGGACCTGGATTCACTGATACTGCTGGCCGAAAACATCGGTCTGGCCATGCAGTACACCCGCCTGCTGAACACCGTGCAGGCCATGAAAGAAGTACTCCGGGAATCGCCGCTGGATCCGAATTCATTTTAAATTCGGCAAACAACCTCGGTTTGAGGTGAACGAAATTTGCGGGGTGATACCCACCATATGGTCATCATATGTTGCCATTGACGGAATCAAACCCAGGCAATGTGAGGAAGACACCACCTGTACATTTACACGTTACTACAGCAACCGGTGATGGGACGTTGGCCGGGATTTTACGGACAGTTTAATTCGTCTTTCAACAGCCGGAAAAAGGGCTTTGCAGCCTGTCTTTCGATCCACGGCGTATGCCCGCAATTTTTGATCATAACAAATCGAAAGCGCGATAAAATTCCAGACAGAGGATTTTTAACACCTTCGGCCGGATGCGGATCATAATCCCCGTGAATGGCAATTACAGGGCACCGGATCCGGGCGGCGCGCTGCAGAAGCTTGCCGCTTTTCCTCAACGCTGCCGCCTCCGCCCATACACTTTGAAATATCCCAACCCGGCAGTCAACCGCTTCGAGCTGCGACAGATCCGGATCATAACTGTCCGCGTTCAAAATCAATTGTCCGATACGCCCGAACGCGGACGAGGCATCACCTGCCGTCGGATCGGTTACACGCTTCATCAGTTCTTCAAATTCTATCCGCTCATCATCACCGAGTCGATCCAGGCGGGTTTTCTGAATTGTTGTTGAATAACTTTCATCAAACGGGCCGCTTCCAACAAGTATCAGTTTTTTTACGAACTCAGGGCAGTCTGACGCGAACAAGGCCCCCAGCCAGGCACCCCACGAAAAGCCGATCAGGGTAACGGGTACCTTCGCGTGTGTTTCCAGAATCGATCTCAACTCGTTGATCTGGCCCCCAATGGATGTCGCTGTTTGAAAGGGTTCGAGAACACCTTGGCCGGATGCCAATTCACGGGCTACCGGAGCCATTTCGCCGCAGGCACCGGGACCGCCGTGAAGAACGGCAACATCAAACGGAGCGCGCCCATACTTTCGATAGGTTGACGCGGGCATGACAGTCATTTGACCTTCCTTTTTCCACCTTGAATTACCGGTTGCTTTCCAGGCATTAACACTTAAATTACGTGAAAAGGACAAAATCTGGTCGCTGAATATTTTCTGTATTCACTTTGCAGCTTTTCACGATCCACGTTTGAAAACAGCTCCCAGCCACTTTCGACTAGCGCGATATGATGAAAGTGCCCATCCGGCTGAAAATGCCACGCTGAAAATCGGTACAACTTTACATTGAGCAATGATCACGGCCGATCTGAACGGACGAGAGGCACGTCCCTGAACACAAATACGCATCTATATCTGTTGCATTTAAAAATTAAAAGTTTTTGCCTGTTCCATGATAACCATCCCATCATCCGATCCATTAAAGGAGGTGATATGTATGGAAGCCAGAAAACTGGAAAAAGACCTGATCTTTTACGTCCCCGGCCAGGAAGGCACCATCTTCACCTTTCAGGCGGGCAATTTTATTGATTCGGACCTGCTGAGTCAGACGGTCTCCCACCTCGAGCAGGAAACGGAGACAAAGATTGAATGGGTTGAAGAGCGACGGAAAGCCATCCGGCTGTAACCGATCGCCCATATCGAACTCGATAACCCTTCCCTCTCATGGATCAGGCAAAAACCCATCCCCCGCATCCATTCAACGATATTGAGAATGATATCCCCGTGAAGTCCCTCGTCAAATTATAAAACGAGCACTTCAAAGGGAAATCATTTTCATTATCAAAATTGTGAAAAAAAGTCCTCAAAAGCTATTACCCCCTTTTCCCATCCTTTAATTAGAACTGAAAAAATAAATTCCCCTCCCCCCTTTATGTATTGAGCTGATACGCAAAACAACACCAAATCAATCAACTTGGAACGATTTATGCAGATACCATTGCGGGTATTCCGACATCCCTTTCTCATACTGCTCAGCATCAGCCATCTGTGAATAAAATCCATGCGAGATATTCGGATCGTCTTTGCGTTGTATAGCGTAACCATCATTCATTTATCAAAGGAGGAAAGTAATGAAAAAGAGTAATTTACTGCTGATCATGGCAGGTCTGATTATGATTGCAATCCAGATGGCAGGATGCGACGGAGGCGGCGGATCTTCCAGCAACTCCGGGGGAAGTACCAGCACCTCTTCAATTGCCGTTGCCGATGTGTCGCCGATGGTTTTCGATTTTGGCACGGTAACAATTGGCAATGAGTCGTTTGTTGAAATTACGATAACCAACAACGGTCCGGTTGATCTGGTGGTATACAGTATGAGCCTGTCGGATACCGATAATTTCTCCCTGAATGCAGACGCCAATGTCAGCCCGTGCGGGTCACTGACCCCAACGATTGCGCCGAATGAAACCTGCTCGGTCCAGGTGATTTTTCATCCGCAATCGGCGGCCGTATTCAGCGCTACCCTGACTGTGGATTCAAACGATCCGAATACTCCCAAGGAAATTGCCCTCAGCGGCGAAGGGGATACGGTCACGGCGCTGAGTGCACAGATAAATCAGATTTCCAAAAATTGTGCCGACTATACCGTATCGGTCTATGTCTCTGTGACCGATCAGGAGGGTTTCCCCGTTACCAATCTGACGGAAGATAATTTTTCAGTGTCCGAGGATGGCACTTCAATGGCCATCATAGATTCTGATATTGCGCCCGAGGTGACCACGCCCGCCGCCGTTGCACTGGTCATGGACTACAGCCGAAGCATGACGGCGAAGGCTATATCAGACATGGAAGGCGCGGCGAAAAATTTTATCGACCTGCTTGATGAAAACCTCGGCGAAGAGGCGGAAATCATAAAATTTTCCAATACAGTAGAGATAGTTCAGGGATTCACATCCGACAAAACCTTATTGAAAGCGGCGGTTGACGCTAAAATAGACTTTCTGGGGGGAACACGTCTCCACGATGCTGTTTACCAGGCGGTTGCTGATGCCGAAAAAAAGCTCGATGCACGACGAGCGGTGATCGTGCTGACGGATGGAAACGACGAGGGCGACTCCAACCTGACCCTGGACGAGGTGATCAGCGACGCGGCCGAGAGGGGCGTGCCGGTTTTCGCTATCGGTCTTGGGGAAGACATCGACATCGATACTCTGAATCGACTGGCTGACGAAACCGGCGGGCAAAGTTACTCTGCACCTGATTCTGCTGCTCTGCAGGCAATTTACAGCCAAATTTCTGAAATACTGGAAAATCAGTACGTCCTGACCTACGTTTCGAACCTGTTCGGTGAAATAACCGGTACTGTAGAGGTCACGGTCAGTGGCTATAACGAATTACCGGAGGTTTCCGATTCAAAAAAATTCACCGCATGCCCGTAAATGATCGCTCCGAACCACTGTTTTTTTCCAGATTCCATCGGTCTGCATATGAGTGCATGCCATATATGCTTGTTGTAGCATTGGTGAAGGCGTCTGCTTCCGTTACTCGACAAACAGTGTTTTCAAGCAATGCTGAAAGTTGAAGGGAACCACCAGCAAGGGCTGCGGGACATCACCTGCAGCCCTTGCGGCAGTCTCAGCAGAGCCACCATTTTTTGAACTCACACGCATAAAATTTTGCTCCGCGAATTGCATAAACACAGTTTCCGGCCGGAAACAGAAAAATGTAATCAATAAAATTTGAAAGTTATCCGTTTTAAAAACTTGTTGCAAAAGTCAAGATAGTTGCTTTAATTTTTAAATATCTTTGAAATACGCTGACATCGGCAACGCTTCAGCAGCCATCGTTTTGGACACGCCTGACTGAGAATGGTCCCAATTCAGAATCCCGCTCCACCCCGACACCTTCACTATTCGCGTTTCTTGATGATTACCTGAGAGGTACCGCCCCGGCCAAACCTGCGTTTTGTCATCGACTGCATGACCCGAAGGCTTTCAACACCACCAGGCCAACATTACTTACTGCAAACACATCCGGCTTCCGACCTACCTTGGGGTGTCAACGATATATGGATGATTTTAAAAAATAGACGAAGGAGAAAACAGATGACAAAAAATTTCAGGTTAATTTTGGTAACGGTTTTTTCTGTCGTGTTTTTGTCAGGAGCTGTTGCAACCCATGTTTCGGCTGCAGATGTCGGAGTGGGTCTCGGCGTCGCTGCTGTCCCGGATTACGAGGGATCGAGCAATTACGAGGCCGCCCCCCTGCCCTACCTCACCGTCAGGTGGGATAACAACATGAACATACGGCTGATCGGAGGTAAACTCAGAAGCAACCTGATCCCCAGCGACATGTGGCGGGGAGGAGTGGCAGCAGAGTATATCGGTGAACGGGATGATGTGGAAAACAACAAAGTGGATAAACTGGATGATGTCGATGATTCGCTGATGCTGGGTGCGTTCCTGGGTTTTGAGTCCGGACGTTTCATCGCCGATATCGAGGCGATGGGCGATGTCAACGATGGCAACGACGGGACCATCGTCAGGTTTAATCTTGGTTACGGAATACCGGTCAACAACCGATCGCGTCTTATGCTTTCCGGTTTTACAACCTGGGCTGACGACGACTACATGGAAGCCTATTTCGGAGTCAATGAAAGGGGGGCCAGACGTAGCGGCCTGCCGGTTTACAAAGCCGATTCGGGCATAAAGGATGTCGGCTTGAACATCACCTACAACTGCCGCCCCTGGGAGAACAACTGGGGATTTGTAGGACTGGCCGGCTACAAGCTGCTGGTGGGCGATGCCGATGACGACAGTCCGGTGGTCGACCAGGGCGATGAGAACCAGCTGCTTGGTGGTATTATTGTGACGTACTCGTTCTAAATATATGAATCGACACCATTCAACCGACCTGGTATCGCTGTCAGAAATCGTGATCCCAGGTCGGTTCAGCTCTATAGTGACGGTATGGGGACGCCGCAGATGAGCCGACAGGCTCTAAGGCCCCAACCGGTAAAATCTGCCCGGTGTCATGGCCCCTGCCAACTGATCCAGCCGTCCTTTCAGTGCCTTGATTTCATCATACCCCTGTGTCCGGAGAAAGGCATAGGCCATGGCCGCCCGAAACCCGGAGACACAGAACGTGATGATGAATTTATCGCAGGGCAGCTCTTCAACACGATCAGGCAATTCACTCAAGGGAATATGCTTGGCAAATGAAAAGGCCAGATGCATATACTCCTCGTTCGTTCGGACATCGAGAAACATGAAATGATCGTGATCGATAAAATTAGCCGCCTCATCAACCGTGATGCCGTATTCACCGGCCACAAGAAATTCGATATCCATTTCCCGAAGCACATCAGCAAAGGACATCGTATTGGAAGTGATAACTTCGCTGTTCATGATGACCTCCTGATGAAATTGGCAATTGGTTGGATTCCATTATCTATTTTGAAAAATCTGCATGTAAAAATGGTTTCCCACCTGTACAGTATCGCCTGGTTTCAGAGGAACGATTTCCTTTAGTTCTTCCGGAGAATACCTTAGCTTAAGGGGAGGACCAAAAGGTGTTTCTTTTTTCTCTATTTCAACAATTGCCAGCTGGGCATCTGGTTTTAAAAGACGTTTGACCTCCTGTAAAAAGCCCTGCATTTGCTGTGGGGAAAAGGCGTGCAGCACTGTTGAAATATAAATAAGGTCAACGGATAATGCATTAAGCTGGGTTGGTTTTGATATATCGCCTTCGATTGCTTCGATATTCGTTCCTGCAGTTTCGTTTTTAAGCCCCTGTATAAAGTATTGATCCGGATCCAGTGCAATTACTTTTCCAGATTGGCTGACCGCCTTTGAAAACACTTTGGACATATATCCATTGCCGCAACCGGCATCGAGCAGCGTTTGTCCCGGCTTAATCATCAATGTTTTCAGTATCAGTTCATTATCCAGAAGACCTTCCGTGAATTTTCCTCTATGCCGATGCGTTTTCCCTTCCGGTGCGTCCATTTTCTCCATGTTGCTCTCACATTTGCGCTCAACGATCTGATTATGCGAAATTTTCGCCACCCCGGACATCCTCTATTCCGGCGATTTGCATTCGTCCACCACCGAACCCGGTCCGGCAAGTGGGCGGAAACACTTTTTTGTGGCGCCGCAGACCGGACATCGCCACTCATCCGAGATTTTTTCGAATTGGGTGCCCTTGGGGATTTTTCCCTTTCGATCCCCTTTTTCCGGATTATAAATGCATCCGCAATTCACCGTCTGGCACTGATACATTTCTTCGGGTTTTGGCATGGTATGGTTCCTTTATTATCGGGTTGACTGGGCGTTTAAAGCGGCATCAACCGGCAATCGGGATCAAAGCATGACCGGAGCTATTTGAGGGTCCTGAACTTATCATGCCATGCGCACCTGTTGCAGTATGTTTCCGTGTCATCCTCCACGCCGGGCGCCTCGGATGGATCTACGTCGGGTTCAAAGCAGATTTCTCCCTCTTTGCACTCAAACGCGTAACAGTCAAATTCGTCATCCGGATCTTTGACGTAAAATTTTTCACATCCGCAAACCGGACATTTCATGATCGGTTCTCCATTGCTATATCTGAAATCTATTATATTATCGACCGCATATTTTTCATCACCAACGTTCACACCGAAATAAACGACACAGCGTTTACCGGAACGCGTGGCGATCTTCTATGTAAGTGCTATGGCTTATGACTCGCGATCAATTAGCCTTGCTGCCGAAATGTCCCTTTGAAACCGGCAAACCTTGTTTTTGCCTCCCCCGAACTTCCGGGGGAGGCAACTGCCAGGCACATGGGGGAAAAGCCGGGCAGTCAGGGAGAAAGCAAATCCCTATAAATCAATCCACCCTGAAGAAGGCATTTTTTTTGGCTTTGCAAATCGGACACTCGTCCGGGGCCTCATTCTCGCAAGTGTATCCGCATACCTGGCAGACCCAGTAACAATCGATATCAACGGGCTGCTCCAGGTTGTCCAAAGCTTTCTGGTAAAGCTGAGCATGGATTTCTTCCACCTGATTGGCAAAATCAAAGCTTCTCAAAGCGACCTTCTCGCCTTCTTCTTTGGCCACCGAGATCATGTCAGGATACATATTTTTGAATTCGTGGGTTTCACCGGCAATGGCTTCCTTGAGGTTGGCGGCGGTATCGCCAATACCTTTCATGGCGCGAAGATGGGCGCGCGCATGAACGGTTTCCGCCTCAGCGGCGGCCCGAAACAATTTGGCAACCTGGGCAAAGCCTTCCTGGTCTGCCTTTTTGGCAAATGCCAGATACTTTCGATTGGCCTGAGATTCGCCGGCAAATGCTTCTTGTAAATTATCGAGGGTCTTACTCATGAATAATCTCCTTTCGTTGCGGATTAATCCCAACTTTTGGGATCGGCATATGATCTGATTCAATTAAATCAGACACTTTAATTTGATATTCACCGGAATTTTTTCCTGAACGATTTATGGCTCACTTAACACCTACGCCACATTCCTGAGAGCATTTTTATTCAGTCCGGCGCCAGGGCGAAAACTGAAAAGCTATCCGATTAAACCTTGTCTTCGAGCCGCATCAGCCAGACGATTACCGCATAGCAAACCTCAGGCTGATGACGCGACTGTTTCCGCTGCCTGGCAATCCGGGCAGATTCCGAAAAAATCCAGTCGATGGTTGATGATCCGATATCCGGTTCTGCGGGCCAGTTCCCGGGACAAATCATCCAGCGAATCGAGATCGGAGTCTATGATACGCCGACACCGGATGCATATCAGATGGGGGTGCGGATAGGGTTTTCCGTCATAGCGGTTGCTGTCGTCACCAAATCCCAGTTCCATAATTTCGCCCATGTCTTTGAGAAGGGAGACCGTTTTATATACGGTAGCAGGACTCGTCATGGGAAACTGTTCTTTGACCTCTCGGCAGATCTGATCCACGCCCGGATGTTCGGTGCTGTATGCCAGGATTTTAACCACAGCCATTCGCTGGGGAGTAAGACGAAAGCCCTCCTGCTTCAATCGGTCGAGCAACTGATTCAGGCGTGTAAGCGATCTGTCCATTATTCACCACCGTAACGAAACGAATTATTTTTAGCAACTCAATAGTTATTAATAATCATTATTAATATCAATGCCTCAAATTCCCACATGCTGTCAAGCGTAAATTATCCTAATGACACATCATCCTGTTTCGCATAAAAAAGGTCCTTTTAACGTCTCAGGAATCCGGTTCATCTGTTTGCCAATTGCTCGTTTTTCAGATATGTACGGTGTGTTTTCCAAGGAATATCCAACGCAGGATAGAGGGCCTCGACATTTGAAATTACACCAGAAACCGCCGGACTGCGATTACACTGAGGCTGAAACGACCATGGAGTCGGCGCACACGCTCATATTGCAAGATATCTACAAATCGTACCACCATAAAACGGTGCTGGATATCCCATTTGCCGAGATACCACTCAGTGGAATAGTAGCAATTATCGGCTGGTCTGGTGCTGGAAAAAGTACCCTGTTGAACATTCTCAGTCTTCTGGATCATCCGGACGTCGATCGCACCCGGGCCAGACCACGAATTACCTACAGCCTGCCCCAGGGAATATTCCGAGTTAACTATGACTATAAATCCACCCGGCCCCGAATTATCTGGGATCGACAAGGAGAATCGATTTCCCTGAATGAAAGCC
>ENA-ORCT01000377-ORCT01000377.1-marine-metagenome-genome-assembly--contig:-NODE-377-length-22121-cov-3.186082_pt1 | contig 22121 bp, 17 predicted proteins | sample MGYA00248632_ERZ508511 | MGnify/ENA primary metagenome ERZ508511 (study PRJEB26182, sample SAMN06268839) | marine metagenome | isolation source: Tt an P1-techrep anaerobic enrichment on pine from sediment...
GCATCTGCAACCGAAAATTGAATATGTGATTCTCGGAAATCAAATATTATTTTGTGATCTGATTTTAAAGCCTTTATACGTGTTTTCCTCACAATAGGAAGAAGTGTTTCTTTTTGAAAATTGCCAAAAAACTGAACTTCAATGATTTTACTGACACTGTCAATTTTCTCAATAGAATTCATAAAAGCAAATTCCACACGCTAACGGTAAGTGAGAGTATTCTAAATAGTTGGAATCAAGCATAAATATAAAAAATCAGTAAAAAAGTCCAAGATAGAAGCCCATCACAAAGGCTCAAATAGAGTTCAAATGGTCAATTGCAATTTGCCTAATTTCCCTTATCCCAAAAAACAAGATAAAGTATAACGGCCCTTTTCCCTAAGTAAATGAAGCCATTGTATTATTATTGTTTAATTGGGTCTCATGCGCCTCTATGTGAAATCACCGAGAGTGTGCAATAACGGCATCACCTAGAAGAGGAGAGAGCCTTTGAGCAAAATCCTAAAAACGATGAGGTCGAGTTTATAGCTTCCCTTGGAAATCCTCTTCTGTTTGATATGTTATTTTCAGTGTTGAAACAACCTCATCTCTGAACAGGGGGTAACTGCGTTTCTCAAAAATTCTCCTTCATAAGACCCCCTGTGCCCCCTGTGCCAGGATGGTTTTGACCAGATTAATCAGGCTGGGAAAAAAGGCCGGAGGGGGGCTGTCCCTTCCGGCCTTTTCGGTTCTTGGAGAATCCGGCACTCGGTCAGGCGCCGGTGATGCTCATCCCGGTCGGCACAGTGAAAGCGCGCTGACCGAGTTCTTTGTCCATCATCATCAAACCGCGGTTGTCGCCTTCCAGTCTTTGCAGTTTTTTCAGCTCAAGGCCGAAACTGGCTTCTTCTTCGACCTGTTCGGTAACGAACCACTGCAGAAATATTTCCGTGGCGTGGGCGTTTTCGTTTTTTGCCAGGGTCATCAGGTTGTTGATACTGGCAGTAACGAACTGCTCGTGTTTCAGGGAATACTCGAATACGTCCAGTGGCGACTCGTAATCGACTTTCGGACCGTCGATGGGCAGCAGCACGGCGCGACCTCCGGCCTCGCAGATGTAGTTGAAGAATTTCTCTCCGTGGCAAAGTTCTTCAAGGGCCTGCATTTTCATCCAGTGGGCAAAGCCGGGCAGATCTTCGGCTTCAAAGTAAGCGGCCATGGATTTGTACAGGTAGGCGGAAAAAAACTCATTTTTCATCTGTTCGTTCAACGCGTCGACCAACGGTTGGCTGAGCATGGTTTCGTCTCCTTTTGCTACGGGAAAAGATGTGTTTTTGAGTTTTTTGCTAGAGGTTTTAAATTCAGCTTACCCTATTTATGGTGTGTTTAACAAATGGTAAGCCTCGGTTTGCAGGGCTGGTGGCCAATCATCGACGACTATTTTCTCTTTACCGAACCTCCCTCCTTTTCAGCGCGGAATAAGCTGTTATTATTAGATAAAAGAGAATCGGGTCGACAGTGAAAATTTCAGGGGAGGGTCGTTATGATGACAACTCGGTCGGTCAAAGAGCAGCTTGGTCTTTTCCACGATGTGGTGGGCCATCTTGTTGCCATGGTCGAAAAGGCGCGCAGTGCCTTTAATCGCCAGTCTTCCGCAGATCTGGAAGAAATGATGCGCATTCAGCAGGTTGTTGCCGACGAGATTGCCGAGGTGGCCAACCGTCTCGATGCGATGTTGGCGGAAAAGCAGGGGACTGATCGGGAATTTTGCGTCAAGCTGCATAGTGTGTTGGCTCATGTCCAGCTCATGGCCGAAGATATTGGCGAAATGGCGCCGGCGCTGGGTAAGCAGATCAGGGAGGCGATTCCCTTCTCACAGAAAGGGATTGCGCAGACCAACGAACTTTTCGATGGCCAGTTGGAGATGTTGCGGGTTCTGGGTGATATTTTCCAGACCGATAACGAAGTGCTGAAAACTTTCCTGCGCAAAGAAAAGGGGCCGGGTCTGTGTCAGCAGTGCATCGATTTTGCCACGGCCCATGAAGCCCGTTTGATCGAAGGGCTTTGTCTGCCTCATGCCGCACCCATCTTTCTGACCATGCTCGATGCCGTGAGAAACATGGCCAGGCATGGCATGGAGGTGGCTCATCTGCTCATGGTGGAACATCGATAGTTGAGACGGGTTGCCTCAACGCGTCTGTTTCAGGGGGACGAGCACGATCTGGATGCGGCGGTTCTGGGCCCGGCCGTCAGCGCTCTGGTTGCTGGCGACGGGTCGGTAAGGGCCATATCCACAAACCGAGAGGCGGCTGCCGGAAATGCCTTTGTGCTGCTGAAGGAAGTGTACTACATTGGTCGCCCGCGCGGTCGACAGCTCCCAGTTGCTGGCGAACTTCTCCTTGAGCCGGGGGCTGATGGGAACATTGTCGGTGTGGCCTTCGACCCGAATCTCCTTGTCGGCCACCTCCTTCAGAATGTCGCCGACTCGGGCCAGCACCTGCAGGCCGGCTTTTTTGATGTCGGCCTCTCCCGAATCGAACAGGATTCGCTCCACCATATTGACGGTCAACTGCCCCTGCAATTCGGAAATGGTGATCTCGCCCCGTTCTATTTCGCTTTCCATTTTTTCCACCAGCTGGTCGTAAGTCGATTTCATCTCCGCCAGACGGGCCTGGCGGGCCAGTTGTTCTTTTTCGAGACGGGCGGTCAATTCGCGCTTTTCGTCTTCCAATCGATCGATATTCTGCCGCATTTCGCTCATGGCGGCTCCGGCGGACGCGCTACGTTCGGAGAGGATCTGCTCCAGGCGGGCGATATCCGCCGCACTGCGCAACTTGTCCTGGCGCAGGGCTTGGATAGCACTGTTGGCTTCCTCGATCTGTTGGCTGCGCTGGTCGTATCGTTCGGCCAGCTGTTGTTGCTGAGCCAGCAGTCGGTTGTAATCCTGTTGCAGTTCATCTCTTGCGGCGGAGAGATGGCTGGCTTCATCGCTTTTGCGCTGAAATTCGGCTTTGCTGACGCAGCCGGCCAGCAGAACGGTCAGTAGCAGGAGGAAAACGGAACGGGTATGCAACACGGCATGCTCCTTGGTTTATGGCATGAAAGCGAAGGGAATCCTTTGAACCAGCCCTGATTCTCCAATACTCAGAGTAAAATTGCAAAGGCAAAATCGGCTGTGTTTTCCGGGCTTTTCAGTTGCGGCTGACGGACCTGGCATGCTATATCAAATAAGCGTTTGAAAACCATACACTGGAGCTGTTCATGTTTGAAATAGATCGCATCATTCAGAATGCCCTGCAGGAAGATATCGGCCTCGGGGACGTGACCACCCTGGCGACCATTGAGCCGGGAACCCTCAGTCGGGCCGAACTGGTAGCCAAGGAGGATTTCGTGTTGTCCGGCATCGATGTGGCGGGCCGGGTCTTTGCCCTCCTTGACGAACAGGTGGCTTTCGAGAAATTGCGTGAGGACGGATTTGCCGTGCAGCGTGGCGAAGTGCTGGCCTGGATCAAAGGCGATTCGCAGGTGTTGCTGCAGGGCGAGCGGGTGGCTCTGAATCTGCTGCAGCGCATGAGCGGTGTTACCACCCATACAGCGCGCTTCGTGAAGGAAATCGAAGGTACCGGAGCGGCGGTGGTCGATACCCGCAAGACCACGCCGGGACTGCGCTGCCTGGAAAAATACGCGGTCCGCATGGGCGGCGGGCGCAATCATCGTACCTCTCTTTATGACGGTGTGCTGATCAAGGAAAATCATATCGCTGCGGCCGGCGATATTGCGACGGCTGTGGAGCGGGCCCGGCAGCGGGCCCCTCATACGCTGCGGGTCGAGGTGGAAACCACCGACTTGGCGGAGGTTGAACAGGCTCTGGCCGCTGGCGCCGATATCATCATGCTCGACAACATGGATCTGGCCACCATGCGCGAGGCGGTGCAATTGATCGACAAGCGTGCCCTGAGCGAAGCCTCCGGCGGCGTCAACCTCAAAACGGTGCGGGCCATTGCCGAAACCGGGGTCGATTTCATCTCTGTCGGCGCTTTGACTCATTCCAGTCGTGCGGTTGATATTTCCATGTTGTTTCAATAATGATGGCGTCGCAAAAAGTCCGCCCTACTGCGTTGCAGCGCTTTTTCAGGACTTCGACATACTATATGTATGCCTTCACCCCTGAAAAACCACTACGCCTTGTAGGTCGAAATTTTTGCTTAGCCATCTCATGGCTTTTTTTGAAACCATCAATAATGGGGCGGCGCCGAGGTTTATGAGCCAGAAGAACCGTCAGGATCAGATCCTGAAGCTGTTCCGCCAGCACCCCGGCGCTTTTGTTTCCGGCGCCGAGATAAGTCGCGCTCTGGGGGTTTCCCGCACGGCGGTTTGGAAGCAGGTTGAACACCTGCGTTCTTTGGGATACCGGATAGAGGCGGTTACCGCTCGCGGTTATCGCCTGCATGAATCGCCCGATCTGCTGCTGCCGGCGGAATTGCAGATCGACCTTAATACAGAAATCGTCGGTCGAAAACTGATCTACTTCGCGGAAACGGATTCCACCAACGACCGAGCTCACGAATTGGCCAAAGGCGGTGCAGTCGAAGGGACGGTCGTGATTGCCGATGCCCAGCGAGCCGGCAAGGGACGCATGGGGCGTCGCTGGGAGTCTCCGGCCGGGGTCAATCTCTACGCTTCGGTTATTCTGCGGCCACCCATCGCCCCACGCCATGCTCCTCAGCTGACCTTTCTGTCGGCGGCGGCGGTGGCCCGGGCTATTGCAGAAGTCACCGATTTGAAACCGACGGTCAAGTGGCCTAACGACGTGCTGCTGGAAGGGCGCAAGGTAGCCGGGCTGCTCAATGAACTCGATGCTGAAACCGAACGCATTCACTACCTGGTTCTCGGCATCGGCGTGAATGTCAATATGCGTCAGGAACAGTTTCCGGATGATCTGCGCTATCCGGCTTCTTCCCTGGCGCTTGCCTGCGGCGGCGAGCTGCCGCGATTGCTCTTTGCCCGTACTTTGTTGAATCAGCTCGACCTGCTTTACGGCGAATACCGGAAGCAAGGCTTCGCACCGATCCTGCAGGCTTGGCAGAAACATTTCACCCTGACCGGAAAGGCGGTCGAGGTCGACTGCCAGGGGCGTATGTTGCGCGGCAAAGTGGCCGGCCTTGACGACGACGGAGCCTTGCTGTTGCAGTTGACGGACGGGCGGACGGAACGGGTGCTGGCCGGGGATGTGCGGCCCATTGCCGATATCGAATAGATCGTCGTTTCATCGTCTTACAGGAAAGATTTTAGTTTTATGCTGCTGGTTATCGATGTAGGTAATACCAATACCGTGCTCGGCCTCTATCGGGGCGAAGAGCTGGTGCAGAACTGGCGGATTACTACCGACAAGACCCGCACCGTAGACGAGTATGCCATGCTCATTCACGAGCTGCTGCGGCTGGGCGATATTCCCATGTCGGCCATCGAGGATGTTATCATCTCCAGCGTGGTTCCGCCGACCAAGGACGCACTGGAGGGGTTATGTCGCAAATATTTCAAGCGGTCTCCCTATCTGATCGGTCCCGGAATCAAGACCGGGATGCCGATTCATTACGACAACCCCCGGGAGGTCGGTGCCGACCGTATCGTGAATGCCGTCGGTGCCTATGAAAAGCGGCGCTGCAGCCTGATCATCGTCGATTTCGGCACCGCCACCACCTTCGATCTCGTCTCGGCTCGCGGCGAGTATCAGGGTGGGGCTATAGCGCCCGGACTGAATATTTCGGCCGATGCTCTGTTCCAGCGGGCCAGCAAATTGCCGCGAGTGGAGTTTTCCCGACCGCCCCAGGTGATTGCCAAGAATACGGTCAACAGTATTCAGGCAGGACTTTTCTTTGGATACGTCGGGCTGGTCGACGGCATTGTCGGCCGCATGCGCCAAGAGACCCGGGAAAATCCGCTGGTGGTGGCCACCGGCGGTCTGGCCAAGGCTATCGCTCCCGCTTCTCAGACCATAGACGAAGTGGAGCCATTTTTGACATTGGAGGGTTTGCGAATCCTGTACTTGCGTAACAAAAGTTGAACCAACGCTGCCTTGCGAAGGGCGGCAGCGGTCGGCGCTGATACTCCTCATAACCATCCGGCAGTTGTTTGCTGCCCTGTGTATAGCATGCGATCGGCAGATCGTATCTTGTAATTCGTTGTTTCCTGCAAAGCGATCCTTAAACGAGTTCCCTCTCGGGGGAGAAGGAAGGGAGAGACCATGGGAAAGTACGACACGGCAAAAGTGAGGAATCTGGGGGTTATTGCACATGGCGGAGCGGGTAAGACCTCCCTGGTCGAGGCGATCCTGTATAATGGCGGGGTCACTGACCGACTGGGGCGGGTCGACGACGGCTCATCCTGCATGGATTACGAACCTGAGGAGGTCAAGCGCAACATCACTATCGGTGCCAGTATCGCTAATTGCGAGTGGCAGGGCCATCAGCTTCAGATAGTGGATACGCCGGGTTACGCCAACTTTCTGCACGATACCCGCAACTGCCTGCGGGCAGTCGACGGGGCGGTGCTGCTGGTGTCGGCTATCTCCGGAGTCAAAGCCCAGACCCAGAAGATCTGGGAGTGGTGCAAGGAATTCGGGGTTCCCGCTATTGCTTTTGTCAACAAGATGGATCGCGAGCGCGCCGATTTCAACATGGCGGTGGCGAGCATGGCCGACTCGCTCGAAATTCCGGCGGTGGTGGTGACACTGCCCATCGGATCGGAAGACGATTTCCAAGGCGTCATCGACCTGGTGACCATGAAAGCTCATCTGTTCAAGGGGGACGGCACGGGGGAGACCGAAATAGCGGATATTCCCGGCGAACTGCTGGACGAGGCGGAAACCCAGCGGGTGATGCTTATGGAGGCCGTCGCCGAAACGGAAGACGAGCTGATGGAAAAGTACCTGGAGGAGGAGACGCTGACCGACGATGAACTCCTGCAGGGACTGCGCGGCGGAACGCTGGCCGGGCATTTCATGCCGGTGCTGGCCGGCAGCGCCACCCGCAACTTCGGGGTCGGCCAACTCACCGATTACGTCAATCTTTGCCTGCCGTCTCCTGTCGATCGCGGCAGCCTGACCGGAACCAATCCCAAAAGCGAAGAGCTCGAAGAACGCCAGCCGGCCGAGGATCAGCCCTTCTCCGCCCTGGTTTTCAAGACCATCAGCGACCCCTATACCGGCAAGTTGACCCTGTTCCGGGTTTATTCGGGAGCCCTCAAGTCCGACGGCAATTTCTACAATGCCAATAAGGAAGTTGTCGAGCGTGTCGGCCAGATATTCAGTCTCAACGGCAAACAGCAGACGCCTGTGTCTGTTGCCGAAACGGGCGATATTGTGGCGGTAGCCAAACTTAAGGAAACGACCACCGGCGACACCCTCTGCGATGGTGCCAAGCCGATTCAATACGATTTTCCCGAGCCCATCAAGCCGGTCATTTCCTTTGCCCTCGAGACCGCCGGCAAGGGCGACGAGGACAAGATTCACGGCGCGCTGCAGAAGTTGGTCGAAGAAGACCCGACTCTGCAGGTGCAGCGCGACGAGGAGACCAAGGAACTGATCCTGTCGGGCATGGGCCAGATTCATATCGAAGTCACCGCCGAAAAGCTCAAGCGCAAGTTTAACGTAGAGGTACTGCTTAAGGTGCCCAAGGTGCCATATCGCGAAACCATTCGCGGCAAAACTCAGCTGCAGAGCAAGTACAAGAAGCAGTCAGGAGGCCGCGGCCAGTATGCCGACGTCTGGCTGGAGATCGAGCCTCTTCCGAGGGGCAGCGGTTTCGAATTTGTCGATAAGATCGTCGGCGGAGTGGTGCCTCGCCAGTACATTCCGGCGGTGGAAAAAGGGATCATTGAAGCTTCGCAAAAAGGGGTGCTCGCAGGTTATCCCACGGTCGATTTCAAGGCGACCCTGTACGACGGTTCTTATCACTCCGTCGACTCCTCTGAGATGGCCTTCAAGATCGCCGGTTCAATGGGTTTCAAGAAAGGCGTGGAACAGGCCAAGCCGGTCCTGCTCGAGCCGATCGTGCAGATGGAAATCACCGTTCCCGACGATTGTGTCGGTGATGTTATCGGAGATATGAATTCCCGCCGTGGTAAGGTGTTGGGCATGGAGCCCAAGTCCGGCAACCAGGTCGTGGCTGCTCAGGTTCCTCTGAGCGAGGTGCTCAAGTATGCTCCGGAACTGCGCTCAATGACATCCGACCGCGGCATGTTTGCCATGGAGTTTTCCCATTACGAAGAAGTGCCCTCGCAGAATATGGATAAGCTCCTGGCCGAACTCAACAAGGAAGAGTAAGCTTTTCGATTGAGCTGTGGTGTCACTGTGAAATGAAGTGTAACGTCCTCCGGTGTTGGCACCGGAGGACGTTTTGTCATTGTCGCCATTAATTTGAACACTGGCGTCTTGACTGGGACGGCTGAAAGGTAAACAATGATGCCAGCCCTTTGAGTGTGCTCTTGCCTGACAGGGCCTTTTACAAAATGGCCGGTAATAAGTGTGATGAAAGATCTGACGGTAGACCGAAAAATTAAGGTGTCATCCCGGGTTGCTCGCTTGGTCGGGCCGGAAAGTTCCCTGGATGAGCAACGCGAGGTGGCGGGTGGCCAATTCCAACTCTGCAACAACGAAGAATTGCTGGCTTTATTTCTGTTGGCCCACCGCGGGGCGGTAGAGGTCCGCGACCTGGCCGTCACCACCCTCAAGGGTATGCAGCCCTATCGGCTGGTACCTTTATTGGCCCATGGGGAACTGCATCCCCTGGTTCTTGATTTTATTGCCCGCCATCGCAGCGACGAAGCATCGGTACTGGTCCTGGTGCTCGATAATCCGGGGTTGGCCCTGCAGACCCTGCTTGACGTTGCCAGACGCTGCAGCATCGAGGTGCTCGGTTACCTGATCGATCGCCACCATGGTAGCAGTGTTGAGGAGCTGCGTGAGGCCGTGGCGGCCAACCCATCGGCTGACGGTCACTTGCTGGGGCGGTTTGATGAACTTGTCGCCCAATCGGATACTGCTGAACAACAGTCGCAAGAAGATTGGGACGAGGAGATCGACGAAGAAGGCATGTCGGTCTATCAGCAGATCATGCACATGGGGGTGGCCGAGAAGGTCAAGGCGGCCCTGACCGGCGACAAGGAATGGCGCAAGCTGCTCATTCGGGAGACCAATAAACTGGTTTCCGCAGCAGTGCTTAAGAATCCCCGCGTCAGTGATGGGGAAGTACTGGCTGTGGCCAACAACAAGAGCAGCAACGAGGAGCTGATCCGGCTCATCACCATGAACCGGGAGTGGATGAAAAATTACGCCATCAAACAGGCTCTGGTCGTTCATCCGCGCACGCCGCCGGCGCTGGCTCTACGCTACATGAACGTGTTGTCGGAACGGGATCTCAAAACACTCAGTAAAAGTCGTGATATATCCCGGGTGATCGCCAACAATGCCCGGCGCCTGCTCAATGCCAAAACACGACAAAAATAAATAGTCTCATTACCCCTTTTCAGGGTTCAACAGGAGAACAGCATGGTAAAAGGAAAGATTATCGCCGTTTGTACCAGCCCGGGCAAAGGCGGCCGTAAAAAAGATGTTGGCCAGGGAGTTCTGGTGGAAGATTTCGGGCTTCAGGGTGACGGCCACGCCGGTGACGGTCATCGCCAGATCAGCCTGCTGGCCATGGAGAGCATCGCCAAGATGCAGGCCAAGGGCCTGGACGTCGGCCCCGGTGATTTTGCTGAAAACTTTGCAACCGAAGGCCTGGATCTCTGTTCGCTGCCGGTCGGCAGCCGTCTGCGGGTCGGCAGTGAGGCATTGTTGGAGATCACCCAGATCGGCAAGGTCTGTCACGAACGTTGCCAGATTTACTACCAGGCCGGCGATTGTGTCATGCCGCGGGAAGGGGTTTTTGCCCGCGTGCTGCGTGGCGGTCCGGTGGCCAATGGCGATGACGTTGAGTTGCTGGAAGGAGAGTGGGAGGTACTGTGAGCAATCAAGGGCAATTTTCGATCGGCGTACTGACTCTCTCCGACAAGGGGGCTCGCGGAGAGCGTGAGGATATCAGCGGCCAGGTTATTCAGGAGATGGTAGATCCGCTTGGCCAGGTAAACCAATATCAGGTCGTTCCCGACGATGTTGAACAGATTGTCGAAGTGCTGGTGGAATGGGCTGATGCCCAAAAACTCGACCTGATTCTGACTACCGGGGGCACAGGTCTCAGCCCCCGCGATGTGACGCCCGAGGCGACTTTAAGGGTTGTCGACTGGCAGATCCCGGGAATGGCCGAGGCGATGCGTGCGGTCAGTATGCAGGTGACGCCCCATGCAATGTTGTCCAGAGCACTGGCTGGGGTGCGCGGGCAGACGATGATTATCAACCTGCCCGGCAGCCCCAAGGGGGTTCGGGAGAACCTGGCGGTGGTGCTGCCGGCTCTGGAACACGGTTTGCTCAAACTGAAGGGTGATCCATCTGATTGTGCCCGATAGCTGGACCAGGCCATAGGTTCTTTCGGAAACGAAATTTCTTAATCTTTCGTTGCAACAAAGGTATGTCGATGTCAAAGAGAAAAGTTCTGCTGGCCAACGATGGTGATCTGTTCAAGGATGTCGAACAGTCTCTGCTCTATCGCGATGAATGCGAACTGTTGTTTGCTTGCAGCGGCATAGCCGCCTACGAAATCGCTTCCGAGGCACAACCTGATCTCATATTTATGGATGTTGCCCTGCCAGAACTTAGTGGCGACGAATGTTGCCGACGTCTGAAAGCTCATCGGGAATTGCGGAAAATCCCAGTGATTCTGGTCGCCCATGGGAATAACCAGGAGGAGCTTCAGCGGTGTGAGCGGGCCGGATGTGACGATATTCTGCTCAAGCCTCTGAACCGGCAGCTTTTTGTCGAGGCAGGGCGTCGCCATCTGCACGTCAGTCAGCGCAGCGCTCCCCGGGTACCCCTCAGATTAAGCGTCCACTACGGCATTGGCGACGAAGAACGCGAGCTGCACGAATACTCCATCAATGTCAGCACCGGCGGGTTGTTTATCGAAACCGATGATCCTCCGGCGGCAGCAAGCCCGCTACGTCTGGAGTTTTTTCTTCCCGGCCAGCAGCAGCCGATTCGCTGTTGCGGACGTGTGGCTTGGCTCAATGCCGAAGCGGGCCAACAGCATCCGCGCCTGCCGAAAGGCATGGGGGTGCAGTTTGTCGATATCAGCCTTGAGGATATGCGCCTGATCCGCTCCTTTATCATGCAGGAGCTGGTGGCCTAGAAACTCTACATGCCGGGACTAAAATTTCTCGTTTCCCCAATATCAAACCAGCCAGTTCCCGGATGGAAACTGGCTGGTTAGCTTACCTCAAAACACTCCTTTAACTTTTCCGTTAATCCTCCGATTTATCTGTGAACACCTTTTCTTTAATGCCAAGCATTTCGCAGGCAATTTCACGCAGTTTATACTTTTGAATCTTGCCGCTTGCAGTCATCGGGTAGGAATCGACGAAGATGACATGCTTCGGCTTTTTGTACGGCGCTATCCGGGTGCGCGTGAAGTCGATGACATCCTCTTCGGTGATGTCTGCATCCTCCTTGCGAATGATGAAGGCACCGACCACTTCGCCGTACTTCTCGTCGGGAATGCCGACCACCTGCACGTCGAGCACGCCGTCCATGGTGTAGAGGAATTCCTCGATCTCGCGCGGGTAGATGTTTTCTCCGCCGCGGATGATCATGTCCTTGATCCGGCCGGTGATCCTGTAATAGCCGTCGGCATCGACTTCGGCCTGGTCGCCGGAATGCAGCCAACCGTCGGCATCGATGGCTTCAGCGGTCTGTTCGGGCATGTTGTAGTATCCCTTCATCACGTTGTAGCCGCGGCAGCAGAGTTCGCCCCGCTCACCGACACCGACTTCTTTGCCGGTATCCGGATCGATAAGTTTGACCTCGATTTCCGGCAGCGTGGCGCCGACCGTGCCGGTGCGCTGGGCCACCGAATCGTCGGTGCGGGTCTGGGTGATAACCGGCGAGGCTTCGGTCAACCCGTAAGCGATGGTGATGTCGGTGCAATGCATCTGCTTCATGACCTGGCGCATGGTCTCTTCCGGGCAGGGCGAGCCGGCCATGATGCCGGTGCGCAGGGAGCTGAGATCGAACATGTCGAACATCGGGTGCGTCAGTTCAGCAATGAACATGGTCGGCACGCCGTAGACCGCGGTGCACTTTTCTTTCTGTACCGCAGCCAGCATCAGCAAGGGATCGAAAATCTCCAGCGGCACCAGGGTCGTACCGTGGGTCAGCGCCGCCATTACCCCGAGAACGCAGCCGAAGCAGTGGAACAAAGGCACCGGCAGACAGAGCCGGTCCTGCTCGGTGAACTTTTGCCGCTGGCCGATGTAGTAGCCGTTGTTGAGAATATTGTAATGGCTGAGCATGACCCCCTTCGGGAAACCGGTGGTCCCGGAGGTGTATTGCATGTTGACGACATCGTGGGCATCGAGGGAGTTCTTGATGTGGTCCAGTTCGCTGTTGTCGTACTGGTCACCGAGCACCATAAGTTCACGGGTGTTGTACATGCCGCGATGCTTCTCCTGGCCGATGAAGATGGCGTGGCGCAGTTCGGGGAAGCGTTCGCTTTTGAGCTGACCACGTTGGCAAGTCTTCAGCTCTGGGACCAGGTCGTAGACCGTCTGCAGGTAGTCGTGATCACGAAAACTGTCGATCAGCGCCAGTGCTTTCAGGTCGGCCTGTTTGACCAGATATTCCAGTTCGAAGCTGCGATAGTGAGTGTTGATGGTCACCAGCACCGCGCCGATTTTGGCAGTGGCGAACATGAATGTGGTCCAGTCGGGTACGTTGGTCGCCCAGATGCCGACATGATCACCTTTACCGATGCCTATCGCCAGCAGACCTTTGGCCAACTGGTCGACGCGCTCGTTAAACTGGCTGAAGGTAAAGCGCAGGTTGCGGTCGGGATAGACGATGAATTCATGTTCGGGCAGGCGCTGCACCTGCTCCTCGAAAAATGCCCCGATGGTTTTATCAGTGTAAGGCATGACGGACGATTCCTAACACGGTACGTAGACGACGGCCAGAATCTTGGCGGGTTCGTCACCTTTGGCATGCACATCGTGGGGCACGACCGAGTCGTAGTAGATGCTCTGCCCCGCTTCCAATTCGTAGGTGGTTTTGCCGTAGTTGATCTGGATAGAGCCGGAGATTACATAGATGAACTCCTCGCCTTCGTGGCCGGAGAGAGGTGCTGTTTCCCCGCTTCGCGGCTTGACATCGATCATGAAGGGTTCCATGTGACGATCTTTTTTGCCGGCAGCCATGGAGTAGAAATCGAGGTTGCTGCTGGTTGCCTTCGGATCTTTGCCGGAGAAGCGAATCACATTGGGGGCTTGGGCGGGAACGAAAATCGCGGGGCCGTTGAGCGGTTCATCGTCCATCAAAGTGCCAAGGCGCATCCCCAAAGCGCGGGAAATTTGCAGAAGCGGGGTGAGGGAAGGGACCAGGGCGCCCTCTTCGATCTGCCGGATCTGGTCGGCGTGGCATTGGCTTTTTTCGGCCAACTGTTCGATTGTCATTTCCTTTGCTACGCGTAATTGACGCAGCTTGGCTCCAATTTTGTTCTCGGCAGACATCTTTACTCCTTTGATGGCAGTATTCCAGGTAAGTAAAAAACTTTTCCCGGCGCCTGATGGTGCAGGATCGATTTTGAAGCGTAGTTGCTGGTGTACTCAATAAAAAATCACTGCAGGGGGTGGTTTGCCTGACTTGACCTGGGGGGTGTTGAAAAAGTCCATCCATAGCCATTTTCAATGACAGTAAGCCGAAAACAAGTATTCAGCTTGCTGAATAAATCAAGTCTTTATAAGGCCATCTTTGATTTTGGTCACCTATTCCTGGACTTCGCAGGCCGTTTTTCAAAAGCCTGTTAGGCTTCGATCTCCAGGCGTTTGATCTTTTCGACCAGGGTGGTTCTTTTGATGTTCAACAGGTTGGCGGCTCGCGCCTTAACCCCTTGTGCCAGAGCCAGAGCGGACATGATAAGGTTGCGTTCGATTTCGGCCACGAACTGGGGCATATCGATACCCTGTTCGGTAACCTCTGGACAGGCAATAGTAGATTTCCGGTCGTTTTCCACTGCCTGGCCGATATCGGCCGGCAGGTCGCTTGCTTTGATGATATCGGCCTCGGCAAGGGTAATGGTCCGCTCGACCACATTTTCCAATTCGCGGACATTGCCCGGCCAATGGTATGCTTCCATGGCGCTCATGGCTTCGTTACTGAACGTCACCTGGGCACGGCCTGTCTCCTGGCAGATCTTCTGAACAAAATGCCGGACCAGCAGGGCGATATCCTCTCGTCGTTCGCTTAAGGGGGGCAGGTTAATGGGGATGACATTGAGACGGTAGTAGAGGTCCTCACGAAATTTTCCTTCTTTGACCTCGTCTTCCAGGTTGGCGTTGGTAGCGGAGATAACCCTGACGTCGAGCTTTATTGTTGCGCTCCCGCCAATCTTCTCCACCTCCTGTTCCTGCAGTACCCGCAACAGTTTCATTTGCAGATGAAGAGGCATGGTGCCGATTTCATCGAGGAAAATGGAGCCGTGGTTGGCCTGTTCGAATTTGCCCTTTTTATCGGCCACAGCCCCTGTGAAAGCCCCCTTGACATGGCCAAACAGCTCACTTTCCAGCAGTTCGGCCGGAATGGCGCCGCAGTTTATGGCGACAAACGGTTTGTCCTTGCGATTGCCGTTGAAATGAATCGCCTTGGCGACCAGTTCCTTGCCGGTTCCGGAGTCGCCCAGAATCAGAATGGTCGAGTCGGTGCCGACGATCTTTTCCATGCGTGAGAAGACCTGCTGCATGGCCAGGCTGTTGCCGATGATGTTGTCGAAACGGTATTTGCCGCGCAGTTGTTGGCGCAGATAGAGGTTTTCGCTCAGCAGTTGGCTTTTTTCCAGAGCCTTGGCGATGACCACCTTGAGTCTTTCAAAATGCAGCGGCTTGAGCAGGTAATCAAATGCACCGCTTTTCATAGCCTCTACCGCTGTCTCTGCAGAGGCTTTGCCGGTAATGAGAATGACGCTGCTCGAAGGAGCATCCTCCTTGACTTTTTTAAGGATGTCGATGCCGCTGATGCCGGGCAGGAACAGATCGGTGATAATTACTTCGAAGGAGTTTTTCTGCAGCAGCTCCAGAGCTTCTTCTCCGCTGGACGCAGATTGGACCTGATAGCCGGCACTGGCCAGGAGGAGGGACATAGCTTCGCGGTTGCTGGGGTCATCGTCGATGACCAAAAGCTGAGAAGGAACTTTCATGGCATTTGTCCTCGCAGAAAGAGGTCGTCACATATTTGACGTTAGATAATTAACACACCCGTTTGACAACGGCAAGAACTTACCTGCTTGGTATATGTTTGCGGATCACGGGCAATTGACAGGTGGTTACCTTCGGCTAACCTATTATCATGAAAATACAAAGTCTTATCGCGTCAAGAATGTGGCTTTTGGTGGTGCTGGCCGGCCTGGTAGCATTTTTACCAGCGGCGGGGATTTCTACCGAACAGCGGATAGCTGCGGTGCGGGTATCCGCCGTCATTAATCCGACGGTGGCGGAGTTTGTTACGCAGCACCTGAACGATGCCAACCAGGCCGGAATGACGGCCTTTTTGCTGGAACTCGATACACCCGGCGGCCTGGAAACCTCCATGCGTACCGTCATTCAGGCGCTGCTCGGCTCTGAAATTCCGGTGATCGTCTATGTCTACCCGGCTGGGGCTCGGGCTGCATCGGCTGGTGCGCTGATCACCCTGGCGGCCGATTTTGCCGTTATGGCACCGGGCACAAATATAGGTGCTGCTCATCCGGTGGCGATCGGCACCGGTGAGCAGGATGAGGTGATGCTGAGCAAAGTCACCGAAGATGCCATGGCCTATGCCCGCAGCATTGCTCAGCAGCGAGGGCGTAGTGTCGACCTGGCCGAAGCCATGGTCCGGGACAGTCTGTCGCTGGCGGCGGAGGAGGCGGTGCGGCGAAAAGTTGTCGATTTTGTAGCAACGGACGAGGCTGCTCTGTTAGCCGGTCTGGACGGTCGTGAGTACCAGCGTGCAGGGCAGCGTCTTACTCTCCAGGTTGCTGGCGCGGAGCTGGTTTTTTTCGAAATGACCTGGCGACAGAAAGTTCTTAATGCTATCAGCCAGCCCAATATCGCCTACATGCTGCTGATGCTGGGGGTATTGGGGATATTTTTCGAGATATCTCAGCCCGGCGTTATTCTGCCCGGCGCACTGGGCGCCATAGCTCTGTTGCTGGCTTTTTTTGCTTTTCAGACCCTGCCGGTCAACTATGTCGGCGTGCTGTTCATTGTTCTGGCCCTGGTACTGTTTATCCTGGAGATAAAAGTGGTTTCCTATGGCATGCTTACCGTTGGCGGGATCGTTGCCATGACCCTCGGCTCACTGATGCTGATCGAACATCCGGAGCCTTATTTACGCATTTCCTTCGCATTGATCGCGGCAACGGTAACGGTGGTCAGCGGTCTTTTCCTTCTGGTCCTCTATTTTGTGGTGAAAACCCAGCGTCGGAAGTTTTTCTCGGGTGTCGAAGGGATGGTGGGCGAAGAGGGCGAGGCGGTTACCGATATCGAAGAGTCAGGAAAGGTCTTTGTGCACGGCGAGTACTGGCAGGCCTATGCGGCAGCTCCCATAGCGCGCGGCGAAAAGGTCGAAGTGGTGCAAGTTGACGCCAATATGCGACTGGAGGTCAGAAAGATCACAAGTAAATAGTGCTGCCCGCAGTCAATTGGCTGGCATCTGTTTGTGGACGGTGTAAGCCTCTTCTGCTGAGGCCGTGTCCGCTTTGAACGTAACGAAAGGAGGCAACATGGCGTTTCCGATTATCGTAGTCTTTATGGTGCTGCTGATTCTCAGCAGTGCTGTGCGCATCATTCTGGAATACGAGCGCGGCGTGGTCTTTCGCCTCGGCCGTTTTTCGTCGGTAAAAGGTCCGGGCTTGCGTTTTATCATTCCTGTGGTGGATCGCATGCGAAAAATCAGCCTTCGGACCGTGGCTATGGATGTGCCGCCTCAGGATGTCATCACCAAGGACAATGTCTCGATAAAAGTCAATGCGGTGCTCTATTTTCGGGTGGTCAACCCGGATAAGGCCATTATTGAAGTAGAGAACTATCTTTACGCTACCAGCCAACTGGCGCAGACCTCCTTGCGCAGTGTGCTGGGCCAGTCGGAGCTGGACGATCTGCTCGCCCATCGCGAGCAGATCAACCAGCACCTGCAGGAAATTCTCGACCGCCAGACCGATCCCTGGGGGGTGAAGGTGTCCAACGTCGAAATCAAGCATGTCGACCTGCCGGTAGAGATGCAGCGGGCCATGGCGCGCCAGGCTGAAGCAGAGCGTGAGCGCCGCTCCAAAGTGATCCATGCGGCAGGTGAATACCAGGCTGCGGAGAAGTTGACCGAAGCGGCCGCCATTCTGTCAACAGACAAAAGTGCCTTGCAATTGCGTTTTCTCCAGACTCTGACCGAAGTGGCTACGGAAAAAAACTCTACGGTAATTTTCCCGTTTCCCATCGATCTGGTCCGTCCTTTCCTGGAACGGGAGAATGAGGCCGACTGAAGTCTTAAAATCTCGGATTTCTGTGGCGCACGGTCTGAAAGTAACGGGCTGTGCGCCTTGGTTTTTGAAGGCCGCTGTACATAATGGGTTATTGATTGCAATCGATTGTTAATTCCCCAGAAAAAAGATCGTATTGCTTTGCGGCAGTTGTTCTGATAAAGTGTACCGTTCAGAATAAGCCTAATTTATGTTGTCTGGAGGGTACTTAATGGAAACGAAGCGTTTCAACAAGGTCATGGCGGCCAACCGTGGCGAGATTGCCATTCGCATTTTTCGGGCTTGTATCGAGCTCGGCATTCAGACCGTTGCGATCTTTTCCGAAGAAGACCGGATCTCTTTGCACCGTTACAAGGCAGATGAATCCTACCTGATAGGCAAGGGCAAGGGACCGATCGAAGCCTATCTGGGCATTGATGAAATCATCGAACTGGCCCTTAAGAAAGGCGTCGACGCCATCCATCCCGGCTACGGTTTCTTGTCGGAAAACCCCTTGTTTGCCGAAGCTTGCGCTAAAGCCGGAATCGCCTTTATCGGCCCCGATGCCGATATCCAGCGCCGCCTCGGCGACAAGGTTGCGGCCCGTAAAGTCGCCATCGAAGCCGGTGTTCCGGTGGTCCCCGGTACGGAAGATCCGGTGGAATGCGAGGAAAAGGCGCTGCTGTTTGCTGCCAAAGCCGGTTATCCGATCATGATCAAGGCGGCCGCCGGGGGCGGTGGGCGCGGTATGCGCGTGGCGCGCGATCGCAAGGAGCTGCTCGAAGGTCTGAAATCGGCCTCTTCCGAGGCGGCAGCGGCCTTCGGCAACCCGGCGGTCTTTCTGGAAAAATTCATTGAGAACCCCAAGCACGTCGAGGTTCAGGTTCTGGGCGACCAGCACGGCAACCTGGTGCATTTCTATGATCGTGACTGCTCCATTCAGCGCCGTCACCAGAAGGTCATCGAGGTGGCTCCCTCGCCTGGGCTCAGCGAGGCCAAGCGAAAGGAACTGTGCGACTACGCTCTGAAGATATGCAACCACGTTAACTACGTGAATGCCGGGACCGTCGAATTCCTCATGGACCAGGAAGAAAATTTCTATTTCATCGAGGTCAACACCCGTATTCAGGTCGAGCATACGGTGACCGAGATGGTCACCGGACGCAATCTGGTCCAGGGCCAGATTCGGGTCGCCGAGGGCTATCGCCTATCCGATCCCGAGATCGGCATTCAAAGCCAGGACGACGTCGCTCTTAACGGATTTGCCATTCAGTCGCGCGTGACGACCGAAGATCCGGAGAAAAACTTTGCACCGGATTTCGGCACCATCGCCGCCTACCGCAGCCCCGGCGGCTTCGGGGTGCGGCTCGATGCCGGCAGCGCCTATCCCGGTGCTCGCATCACCCCCCATTACGATTCATTGTTGGTCAAGATCAGTTGTTGGGGCCTGACCCTGCCCGGTGCAGCTCGCACCATGGGCCGTAGTCTGGAGGAATTCCGCCTGCGCGGGGTGAAGAGCAACAAGGGGTTCCTGGAGAACGTCATCAACCATCCGACCTTTTTGGCCGGCCAGTGCGACACCTCCTTCATCGACAATCATCCCGAGCTGTTCCAGATGCCGGTCAAGCGCGACCGGGCCAACAAGCTTCTCTCCTATATCGGCCATACAGTCGTCAACGGCTATCCGGGTATCAAGGAGCCGCTTCACTTCAAAGATCTGCGGGCTCCGGAAGTTCCTGAAATCGCGTATGAATCCAACCAGCCGAAGGGCAGCCGCGACATCCTGCGTGAGCTGGGGCCGGATGGGCTGGCTCAGTGGGCTCTGAACGAGCGCAAGCTGCTGGTTACCGATACCACTATGCGCGATGCCCATCAGTCGCTGATGGCCACCCGCTTCCGGACCCACGATCTGGAGCAGATCGCTGCGGCCACCAGCCATCTTGGCAGCGATCTCTTTTCCCTGGAGATGTGGGGCGGAGCTTCCTTTGACGTCTCCATGCGGTTCCTCAAGGAAGACCCCTGGGAGCGCCTCGACCGACTGCGGGAGAAAATTCCCAATGTCCTGTTCCAGATGCTGCTGCGCGGCTCCAATGCGGTCGGCTACTGCAACTATCCCGACAACGTGGTGCAGGAGTTCGTCGCTCAGGCCGCCAAGAGCGGCATCGATGTGTTCCGGGTCTTCGATTCCCTGAACTGGACCAAGGGCATGCAGGTGGCCATGGATGCGGTGCGCAAATCCGGCGCCATCTGCGAAGCGGCCATGTGCTATACCGGCGACATCCTTGACCCCAATCGGGACAAGTATCCGCTCAGCTACTATGTCGAGCTGGCCAAGGAGCTGGAACGCATGGGCGCCCATATCCTGGCCATCAAGGACATGGCCGGGCTGCTCAAGCCTTTCGCCGCCGAGAAGCTCATCAAGGCGCTGAAGCAGGAGATCGGTATTCCCATTCATCTCCATACCCACGACACGTCCAGCAACGGCGGCGCCACCCTGTTCGCCGCTTCCATGGCCGGCGTCGATATCGTCGATACCGCTCTCTCTTCGGTTTCCGGCCTGACCGCCCAACCGAATATGAATGCGCTGTTGTCGGCCCTCAAGGATTCCGAGCGCGACCCGCAACTCGACGAAAAGAGCCTGCAGAAGCTGGCCAATTACTGGGAAACGGTGCGCACCTATTACGCGCCCTTCGAATCGGAGCTGCGCAGCGGCACCGCCCAGGTCTACCATCACGAAATTCCCGGCGGTCAGTATTCCAATTACAAGCCGCAGGTGGAAGGTTTGGGACTTGGACATCGCTGGGAAGAGTGCAAGGAGATGTACCGCAAGGTCAACGATATGTTCGGCGATATCATCAAGGTAACGCCTTCGTCGAAGATCGTCGGCGACATGGCCATGTTCATGGTGCAGAACAACCTGGAGCCCGAGGATGTTTACGAGCGGGGCGCCGAGCTGACCTTCCCGCAGGGAGTGGTCGACTTTTTCAAGGGCATGATCGGTCAGCCGCATGGCGGATTTCCCGAAAAGCTGCAGAAAATTGTACTCAAAGACGAAGAGCCGCTCACCTGCCGTCCCGGAGAGTTCCTCGAGCCGGTCGATTTCGTCGCCAAAAAGGCCGAGTTGGAGAAGAAACTCGGCCAGCCGGTCAGCGACCGGGACGTTCTCTCCGCGGTCCTCTACCCGGGGGTCTACGAGGAATTTGCCCGTCATCGCCAGGAATACGAAGATACATCCGTTCTGCCGACCCCGGTCTTCTTCTACGGCCTCGATCTCGGCGACGAAACCTCGATCGATATTGAGCCGGGCAAGACACTGGTGGTACAGCTTAATGCCATTGGCCGGGTGACCGAGGACGGCACCCGCGACATCTACTTCGAACTGAATGGTGAACCGCGCCAGGTATCGGTTCCGGATCTGTCGGTGGAATCGGACATGGTCACCCATCGCAAGGCCGATCCCGATAATCTGCATCATGTCGGTGCTCCCATGCCCGGCAAGGTATTCCGTATCCTGGTCAATGTCGGTGATGTGGTCAAAGAAGGGGACACCCTGCTGGCCACCGAGGCGATGAAGATGGAGACCAATGTCAAGGCCGCCAAGGATGGAGTGGTTTCCGAAGTCCTGGTTTTTGAAGGAATGCAGGTTGAGGCAGGGGAATTGCTTGTAATCCTCGACTGATCTGCCAAGTTGTTGAAAGCAAAAAGGCCGGAGCCCATGCGGGATCCGGCCTTTTTATTTTGGCTGTCCCGTCCTGACGGCTAAAAGCCGAGCTGGAGAATTTTGAGCAGGAAAAGGATCACCGGATAGCTGGCCAGAGACAATGCGGTGGATAGTAGGGTGATGGATCCTGCGAGCTCTGTGTTGCCGTCGAGTTGCTGGGCGAACACGGTGCAGGCCGCCGCTGCCGGAGCGCCGGCCATGAGAACGGCGATACCCAGATCCAGACCGCGTACGTCAAGCAGCAGCATAAAGCCTATGGTTATCAGAGGCAGACCGATCACCTTGAACAGGCTGGCCAAGGCTGCCTGATGCAGGTCGCCGCGTAGCTGGCTCAAAGAAAAACTGCCGCCGATGGCAAGCAGGGCCAGCGGCAGGGTGATTCTGGCGGTGAGGCTGAGGGAGCGTGCCAGTACCTGCGGCAGCGGCAGCTGCCAGTAGCTCCAGACAATGCCCAGCAAGGCCGCTATTACTAGAGGGTTGGAAAGCAGGCAGCGGTACCAGAAGGCCCAGCCGGTCTGCCGACTTGCGCTTCGTTGCGGCAGCAGAAATGCGACGATGGCCACCAGGTTAATGACCGGAACCAGACAGCCCATGAACATGCCGGCCCGTGCGAAGGCAGTCTCACCGTAAGCACTGAACACCATCGGCAGGCCGATGTAGGCCAGATTGCCGCGAAAAGCTCCCTGACTGAAGCTTCCGTAGTCCCTCTTCGGATAAGTGCGACGCAGGGCGGCATAGCCGTAAGACAAGACGAAGCCGGTTAACAGGGCCGCCGCGGCACCTGCAACCATGCG
>ENA-ORCT01000378-ORCT01000378.1-marine-metagenome-genome-assembly--contig:-NODE-378-length-22118-cov-3.789030_pt1 | contig 22118 bp, 18 predicted proteins | sample MGYA00248632_ERZ508511 | MGnify/ENA primary metagenome ERZ508511 (study PRJEB26182, sample SAMN06268839) | marine metagenome | isolation source: Tt an P1-techrep anaerobic enrichment on pine from sediment...
TGAATAACGAACCGATTACCATTTATGGCGATGGATCCCAGACAAGATCGTTTTGCTATGTGGATGACCTTATTGAGGCGTTTGTTCGGTTGATGAAAACAGACGATGCATTTACAGGACCGGTGAACACTGGAAACCCTGTTGAGTTTACCATTCTGGAATTGGCCGAGAAGGTGATCGCCTTGACCGGGTCATCCTCCACGATCGAATTTCAGCCATTGCCTGCCGATGATCCAAAGCAGCGCCGGCCGGATATTTCGCTGGCAAGGGAGAAATTAGGGTGGGAACCGAAAATTCTATTAGAAGATGGGCTCCGCCATACGATTGCTTATTTCGAGCGATTGCTTCAGCAAGGTGACAGCAAAATGCAAAAACTGAGTGCATGATTTGCGACAGCTGCTCGTGAAGTTGACGAGTGACCAACGTCCTCGGGCTTTTGCTCTTTCCAAAGAAAAGATGGAAGAGGTTTTTCAGGGAATTCAGCTTGTCCTCGGTATGACATACCCTCCAGAATAAAACCCATAGCGAAAATAAGCTCCTCGTCCCTTGCTCCTTTTCGGTGATATAAGCGTTTTTTGTTTTAGGCTCTTCGCTCTTGGTGCTTTGTGTACTTGCGGTTCATCGTCGTTGCTTTCAGCACTGTATTTAAGTTGTTGTTTTCAGCATTGAGCTTTCAGCTATCAGACCTACTATCTGAAGCCCCAGGTTTCTGGAATATTTTGTGAAATTTGTAGGTGTGACACTGTAGTCTTTTGACACTGTAGTCTTTCTTTCGTCTTTTAGCTTTTGTCTGTGTTCGTCCTTGTGCGTCTGTGGTCAAAAAAGCAGTTAGCAGTTAGCGGTTGGTTTTTTCGGACTATTTCAGCATTCAGCCTTGCGCTTTTACCATCAGTTCCGTCTGTGTGCGTCCTTGTGTGTCTGTGGCGAAAAAGCAGTTAGCTGTTAGCCTTTTTTGGCACATTCAGCTTTGAGCATTTTGCATCGATTTGTCTGTGGCCAAAAAACAGTTGTTCTCCGCTAACTCATCGTCTCTGTGGTGAATATGCCCTTATTTGTTTTTTCTCATATCAGCCTACACTCCAAACCCTATACCTTTATCCCCTGGCAGTGTTTATGAACATTCTGCTGATTGGTTCAAATGGTCAACTGGGCTGGGAACTCCAGCGTACGGTTCCGGACGGAATTTCCTTAACTTCCCTGGATTATCCGGAAATTGATATCCGCAATCCGGAGTCTGTTCGACAGACGATCAACCTGTACTCCCCGGACTGGGTAATCAATGCCGCCGCGTACACGGCTGTGGACAAGGCAGAGGCCGACATCGAGAACGCCTATGCTGTCAATGCCACCGGCATTCAGTATCTTGCGGAAGCAGTACAATCATCCGGTGGGCGCCTGGCCCACGTGTCAACAGACTTTGTTTTCAGCGGCGAGCAAGCAATACCCTATCGTTCCACGGACGTGCCATCGCCCTGCTGTGTTTACGGCCAAAGCAAGCTGCAGGGGGAGCAGGCATTGATGCAGACACTCCCCGAACGATCCTTTGTCATCAGAACGGCATGGCTCTACTCCGCTCATGGTCAAAATTTTGTCAAGACCATGCTCCGGTTGATGAGTGAGAAAGAGGAACTCAGTGTGGTGGACGACCAGTTTGGAACGCCAACCTGGGCAAAAGGTTTGGCCCTTGCGCTCTGGCGCGGGATAGAGAACGATCTGGTGGGAACATTTCACTGGTCCGACGCCGGCGTTGCAAGCTGGTATGATTTTGCCGTTGCCATTCAGGAAGAAGCCTACCCGCTGGGTCTCCTTGACCGGAGCATTCCCATTCAGCCGGTTTCAACGGATCAGTATCCAACACCGGCTCAGAGGCCTCCGTTCAGTGTCTTGGAAAAACGCTCAACATGGGATGCCCTGACAATGGAGGGAACGCATTGGCGCAAACAACTGCGGCTGATGCTCGGGGAACTGAAACATGAGTGATAGGGCCGGTTTCATCAGTGTCAACTCAGTCTGGAAATGGCCTGTCTAATGTCCATTCATAAGTCTCAGTTTTCTATTCAACAAACCATAAAAATGGCTGGCTTTCGGAGTTTAAATTGAAAGCGATTATTCTTGCCGGCGGATCGGGCACACGGCTGCATCCGCTGACCATATCTGTGAGCAAACAGCTTATGCCGGTGTATGACAAGCCGATGATTTATTATCCGTTGTCTACGGTGATGCTGGCCGGTATTCGGGATGTATTGCTGATCTCCACCCCCGATGACCTGTCGCTTTTCCAAAAGCTTTTAAACGACGGCTCCCAGTGGGGAATATCCATTTCATATGCGGTCCAGCCCCGGCCGGAAGGACTCGCCCAGGCCTTTTTAATCGGTGAGGCGTTTATTGGCGATGATTCGGTGTGCCTGATTCTGGGAGACAATATTTTTTACGGACACAGCCTGTCGGAAAGCCTTCAGCAATGTTCGCGGCTGGAAGAGGGGGCAACCGTTTTTGGATACTATGTCAATGATCCGGAACGCTATGGGGTGGTGAGCTTTGATGTGGACGGAACGGTGCTGGATATTACCGAAAAACCCTCCCATCCGAAGTCAAATTATGCGGTCACCGGTCTGTATTTCTACGACAATCAGGTGGTTCCCCTGGCTAAGCAGCTTAGCCCTTCGGCGCGGGGGGAACTGGAAATCACCGATCTCAACCGGCTGTACCTGGAGCAGGGGAAGCTGAATGTCAAGCTGCTGGGACGAGGCGCCGCCTGGCTGGATACGGGCACCCACCAGTCGCTTCTGGATGCGAGCAACTTTATCGAGGTGGTCGAGAACCGGCAGGGGCTTAAAATCGCCTGCCTGGAAGAGATTGCCTGGCGGATGGGATATATCGATCTGGAGCAGGTCATGGCGCTTGCCGAACCGCTTAAGAAGACTGCATACGGACAATATCTGATCAAGCTGTGTGCGCAGGGTGGACGATGAACGTTATCCAGACGTCGATTTCAGGCCTGATTGTCATCGAGCCGAAGGTTTTCAGCGATCAGAGGGGATTTTTTTTAGAAACTTTTCGTTCGCAGCGCTATGCGGATTTCGGAATCGACCAGCCGTTTGTGCAGGACAATCAATCGCGTTCCAGCGAGGGTGTTCTTCGCGGCCTTCACTTTCAGAAGCGATATCCCCAAGGGAAACTCCTCTATGTTACCCGGGGGGCAGTTTTTGATGTAGCCGTTGATCTCCGCGCAGGCTCTCCTACATTCGGCAAATGGGAAAGTGTCATCCTTTCTGACGAAAATCATCGGCAGTTCTACGTCCCGCCAGGTTTTGCCCACGGATTCTGCGTGCTGTCCGAGGTGGCCGACTTCTGTTACAAATGTACGGATGTCTATCACCCAGAGGATGAGGAGGGAATCCTGTGGAATGATCCGGATATCGGAATTCAATGGCCCATCTCCGATCCGGTGCTCTCTGAAAAGGACCGAGCATTTTCAAGATTGGCAGAGCTTAAACCGGATGATCTGCCTGATCTGTGATTCAACAATCGGTTGGCGCGGATTAAAATATTGAAAAGGTAGAAGTTTAAAGGGGCGTGTGTGTTTGGTTCTTTGTGTGTGGTGTATCGTGCTTGGTGGTAAAGGTATGAGATGTAGGGTTTAAGTTGATGGTTTCGAGACCTTCAGCTTTCAGCCTTGAGCTTTTACCATCAGTTCCGTCTGTGTTCGTCCTTGTGGGTCTGTGGTCGAAAGAAGCTTTTAGCCCTTAGCAGTTAGCTGTTGGCCTTCATCTTTGAGCATTTCGCATCGATTTTATCTGTGTTCGTCCTCATGTGTCCGTAGCCAAAAAAGTATTCAACTTTAAGCCTTTAGCATCCGCACCTATAGTTTTAGTGGTTCAATTCTTTCTTTCCGTAAGAGTATTCCAATGAAAAGCACAACCATTGCAGTTGTTGGCCTCGGTTACGTAGGCCTGCCACTGGCCGTTGCCTTCGGCAGGCATCTGCCCACCATCGGTTATGACCTGAGTGAAGAGAAGATCGCCAGCTACCGGCTGAATATCGATCCCACCGGCGAGGTAAGCCGGGAGGAGTTTGCCAAAGCGACTCGCTTGAGCGTAACCAGTTATCCGACCGAGATTGCCACGGCGGATGTCATTATTGTGGCCGTGCCTACGCCCATTGACGATGCCAGGCAGCCGGATCTGCGACCGCTGATTGGTGCCTCCCGTGCGGCTGGCACCCACATGAAACCGGGCGCCTTGGTGGTCTTCGAATCCACGGTTTACCCCGGAGTCACAGAGGAGATCTGCGTGCCGGTGCTGGAGGAAGCGTCCGGGCTGAAATGGAAGACCGATTTTCATGTGGGTTACTCACCCGAGCGCATCAACCCGGGCGACCGTGAGCATACCCTTAGCAAAGTCGTCAAGGTGGTGGCTGGTGATGATGAGCCTACCACCCGGCAGGTGGCCGATCTGTACCGCATCGTGGTCGAGGCCGGCGTTCACCCCACACGGACCATCAAGGAGGCCGAGGCGGCCAAGGTGATCGAGAACACCCAGCGGGATTTGAATATCGCCCTGATGAACGAATTGGCAGTGATCTTTGATCAGCTGGGCATCGATACCCAAAATGTGCTGGCCGCTGCTGGCACCAAGTGGAATTTTCTTTCTTTCCGGCCTGGCTTGGTCGGTGGCCACTGCATCGGGGTGGACCCTTACTATCTGACGCACCGTGCTGAAAAAGCCGGCTATCACCCGGAGGTGATTCTGGCCGGCCGGCGGATCAACGACAGTATGGGCAAGTACATTGCCGAGAAGACCGTCAAGACCATGATCAGCACCAGCCAGAGTATCAAGGGCACCCGTGTCGGCGTGCTGGGCTTCACCTTCAAGGAGGATTGCTCGGATCTTCGGAATACCAAGGTGGTGGACATTGTCCGGGAGTTGGAGTCTTATGGTGTTGAAGTGCTCGTTCATGATCCGCAGGCGGATGTAAAAGAGGCTCATTCACATCATGGGATCAAACTTAGCTGCTGGGAGGAGATGACCAACCTTGGCGCGCTGATTATTGCCGTTGCGCACCGGGAGTATAAGGAAATGCCGATAAGTGCGCTTGTAGAAAAACTCGTTCCCAAGGGTTGCCTGATTGATGTTAAGGCGGTGTTTGATCCGGATGCGGTGAAAGCGGCTGGGGTGAATTTCTGGCGGTTGTAAAAGGTAAAAAAAATGGGGTATAAGGTGTGGGGTTCAAGGTACAGGGGGAGTAAATCGGATAGAAATGTGGGCGTAAAAAAGGCTGTAGGCTCAAGGCTGAAAGCTGAAAGGCAAACAATAGCGTTCTTGGCCAAAATAATCTTCATGTCCCATGCGCCTTTGCACTGAATCAGGCGATTTATTTGTTTTTGGCTCTTCGTTCGGGGTGCTTTCTATTAATGGTATTGGGGTAAGGTTTAGGGGGAAGTATTTCGTGTATTTCTTTTGAGCCTTCAGCAAAAATCTTGTCCGTGTGGGGCTGTGGCGGTAAAAGCAGCATAAGTAAGCAGTAAGCTGTTAGCTTTTTTTGTCTTTGCTTTCAGCATTCAGCTTTGAGCATTTTGCATCGACTTTGTCTGTCGCGAGAGAAGCCTTTAACCGCGAGCCATTAGTGCCTCGCTGAATAAGCTTTGACGATCTCGTAAAAAGTCGAAATCAGAAAAACAGCACACAATATATTGCTTTCTACTATTCAAAAAAACCATACATGTTGTGTAGATTTCTTATGACGCAGACTTTTTACGAAACCATCAGCTTTAAGCATTCAATCTCACATTTGCAGTTTCAACCTATTAGAATCACAATGGTTATTCGGATTAATACATGAAAAAAGCATTGATTACAGGTATCACAGGGCAGGATGGCGCATATCTTGCCGAATTTCTACTTGAAAAGGATTATGAAGTCCATGGCATCAAACGCCGGGCGTCATCGTTCAATACAGCTCGCGTCGATCATATCTACCGGGATACACATGAAGAGGATGTCCGTTTTTTTATGCATTACGGCGACCTGACGGACTCGACCAACCTCATCCGAATCATCCAGGAAATTCAGCCGGACGAAATTTACAACCTGGCCGCGCAAAGTCATGTGAAGGTATCGTTTGAATCGCCCGAGTACACGGCAAATACCGATGCCCTGGGGACGCTTCGACTGTTGGAAGCTATTCGTATATTGGGGCTGGAGAGCAAAACGCGTATTTATCAGGCCTCGACCAGTGAAATGTTCGGTAAGGTGAGAGAAATCCCTCAGAAAGAGACAACACCATTCTATCCTCGAAGCCCGTATGGAGCCGCAAAGGTCTATGCCTACTGGATTACGGTCAATTACCGGGAAGCGTACAATATGTTCGCTTGCAACGGAATCCTTTTTAACCACGAGTCGCCGCTTCGGGGTGAGACCTTTGTCACCCGAAAAATCACTCGTGCGGTCGCCCGCATCAAATTGGGCCTTCAGGACAAGATTTACCTGGGCAATCTGGACTCCAAACGTGACTGGGGCTTTGCCGGCGACTACGTGCGTCTGATGTGGATGATGCTCCAGCAGGAGGAACCCGACGATTATGTCATCGCAACCGGCGCGACGCATTCGGTGCGTGAATTCGTTGAAAAAGCGTTTCAGGAAGTGGGCATCGAAATCGTATGGGCAGGCTTGGGAGTTGATGAAATCGGAAAAGACTCGCACTCTGGACGGGTCCTGGTCCAGATCGACCCTCGCTATTTCCGGCCCACTGAGGTGGATTTTCTGCTGGGCGATCCGTCCAAGGCCAGGAAAAAACTTGGCTGGGAACCCCGGGTGTCATTTGACGAACTCATTAAAATGATGTTGGCGGCAGATGTTAAAGAGGCTGAGAAAGACCATTTGTGTGAGAAAAACGGCTTCAGGGTCTATCACAATTTTGAATAAAGAATAGGACACAGGGCAGAGAACTGAGGGAGAGAGGGGCTCAAGAGCGAGTTAACAGGACTGAGAAGTTGCGGGATCGTGGTGAAGGTTGAGAGGTTTGAGGATCTGATTGCATGGTAAAAAGCTCGGGTGTTGATCTGATAGATTTACGATTTGAGCCTAAAGTTTTCTGGAATATTTTGTGAAATATGTAGGTGTGACACCGGAGTTTTATACAGAAGTGGTTAAGACAACGCCTGATGTTTCGTAATGACAATGCTCAAGTTGCACCAGAACGAACTCGTGACAGCATCCCCCGTGTGGCATGAACTGCAATACGGATGTCATCGGCTCAAAATCTCGAAAAAGCGACGGACTATCGAAACGTTTCTTGAGGAGGTTGTCTGGAGACATATCCCGATTCTCCCCTACGACCAGAAGTCCGCGCTCTGGCATGCCAAGCAACGAGCCAGGCTGTCTAAAAAAGGAGTCGTACCACCATTTGTCGATGGTCCAATCGCCGGCATTGCTGCAGTGAACGGGGCCACTCTCGTGACTCGCAACTTGACGGATTTTAAAATATTCGCAGACATCAAAGTCCTATCCTGGCACCAATAATAATTTCCTGGCCTTTGTAAAATCTATTTTTCCAACAACTTTCCAGTGTAAGCGTTTATTGGCCTACAGAATAGTTGTGCCTGTGGTCGAAAAAACATTTAGCCGTAAGCAGTTAGCCGCTAGTTTTTTTGCTTTCAGCATTCAGCTTTAAGCATCCTGCATTACCTTTGTCTGTGGCAAAATAAAATATGCTGTTCCGCCCGAAGGGCCGAAAGGTTTCATAGAATCGCCATTTCATCGATTCTATGAAAAATAGTTGTTCTTCGTGAACTCTGCGCCTCTGTGGTGAATATATTTTCGTCTTATAGCTTTTGTCTGTGTGCGTCCTTGTGTGTCTGTGGCCGAAAAAGCAGTTAGAAGTTAGCTGTTAGTTTTTTTGCTTTCAGCCTTCAGTTTTGAGCATTAAGCTATCAGTCCTACCATTTGAGTCACCGGAATTTTTGGGATATTTTGTGAAATATGTAGGGGTGACACCAAAGTTTTTTCTCGTAGAGTTTTTATAAATCCCTCGGGGGTCTGATTCTATAAAGGATAAGAAATTTATAATTTTATGGGCGTCCCCGCAATTTCCTTTTATTTCGGAAAATAATTTCGCGGTGTGCGAAATGTAAGAATTAAGGCCGAAAAAGGGTCGTTTTTTTCCATTTTTTGTACAATTTTCAAGAAATTGCTGAGGTCAGACCCGGAACCCCGATGAAATTTGATAAACCATTACATGTCGAGGCTCCAAACAGTGGAGACCGTGAAAAGTTATGAGTATCGGAATGGATTTTTTAAGATCGGCAATAGCCAGCGAGGGGGGGGCTGTATCAACGGCCGGAATTATAGACTGGTTTTCCAAAAGGCAGGCTGCTCACCGTTTTAAGCTGGAGGAGATTCCTTTTTCAAAACTGGAAAAGTGGGGGTTTGATTCTGATTCGGGAAACCTCTGTCATGAAAGTGGCCGATTTTTCAGTATTGAAGGTATTAGGGTGAAAACGAATTGGGGCTCTGTGCCGGAGTGGGATCAACCGATCATCAACCAGCCGGAGGTTGGGTTCCTTGGGATCATTACTAAGAAGTTTGACGGAGTGTTGCACTTTCTCATGCAGGCCAAAATGGAACCGGGTAATGTTAACATGATACAGCTGGCCCCGACACTTCAGGCGACCCGAAGCAACTTTACCCGGGTGCATCAGGGGAAGAGCCCTCCTTACCTTGATTATTTTACGAATCGATCCAATTCGAAGGTTCTGGTTGATTCTCTGCAATCCGAGCAAGGGGCGCGATTTTTAGGCAAACGGAACCGGAACATTATTATTGAAGTGGAGCATGAGATCCCGGTCTATGACGACTACTGCTGGATGACGTTAGGGCAAGTCCTTCAAACTATGCGGCATAATAATATTGTGAACATGGACGCACGAACCGTGATCTCGTGTATTCCATATGGCATTTTGGAACCTCTTCAAAATCCCAAAAGTGATTTTGGTACACGCCTTCTGCGCTCATTGAATCCCTTGAATCGTTCAGAAAATAGTAACGAAGCTATTATTAGTTGGTTTACCGAGCAGAAATTTAAATATTATATGAGTGTCGAACATCTTCCCGTGAGAACGGTTCGTGGATGGGAACAGACAGACATGGAAATTCGGCACACGACTGGAAAGTTTTTCAGTGTGATTGCCTGTGCGGTTGAAGCGGATAACAGAGAGGTGTCCAACTGGACTCAACCGTTAGTTAAAACGCGTCAGCAAGGGTTGATTGCATTTGTATTCAAACAGTTTGGCGACATGCTCCACCTTCTTGTTCAGGCCAAGGTTGAACCGGGAAACTTCGATGTGGTAGAAATGGCGCCAACGGTACAATGCTTGACCGGCAGTTATGAAGAGGCGCCCCCGGAGGGCAGGCCTCCATTTATCGATTATGTTTTAAGCGCTAAACCCGAGCAGGTTCTCTTTGACACCTTACAGTCAGAAGAAGGCGGTCGTTTTTATCGTGAGGAAAACCGTAATCTGTTAATTCTGGCTGGGGATGATTTCCCTGAAGAAATACCAGATAACTTCATTTGGATGACCGTTGGGCAACTCAAAACGTTCATCAAGTACAATAATTTTGTCAATGTGCAGGCGCGGTGCCTTCTTTCGAGCCTGAGTTTTATATAAAGTTGATAGAGGATAGATTCCAGTTGCTATTTCCTAGAACCCAGAATCTATAACCCGGAAACCCGATCCTGGAGCCCGTTTATGAATCCAACCTCCACCCCCCCGGTACCCAGCGCCCAGCATCCAAGACATTCCCTCCGCGTCGGTGTGATGGGCTGTTCGAGGTTTGCCCGCAAGGCGATGATTCCCGCATTGCAGCAGTGTGGAGCCACAGAGCTGGTTTGTGTGTCCAGTCGCTCAATGGATAAAGCAACAGCAAATGCGGCCCTGTTTGGATGTGAAGCGGTGTTCGGTTATGATGCTTTGCTGGAGCGAGATGATGTGGATGCAATCTACATGCCGCTTCCTACCGGGCTGCATGAAGAGTGGTGTGTAAAAGCAATCCGGGCTGGCAAGCACCTGCTGGTAGAAAAATCCTTTGCTGATAATTATGCATCAGCTGAACGGATGCTGAAGCTGGCCTGTGAGAAAAACTGTTTGATTTTTGAAAATTTCCAGTTTCAAACGCACAGTCAGTGGGCGGAGATTAAAAGCTATATGAATTCCGGCGAGCTTGGAGATGTGCATCTTCTTCGCAGTACATTTGGATTCCCGTCGTTGCCGAAAGATAATTTTCGATGGAAGAAAGAGCTGGGTGGCGGAGCGCTTCTTGATGCCGGGGCGTATATGGCAAAAGTCTCTCAACTGTTGTTAGGCTCTGATCTCGAAGTGCTGGGAGCATCTCTGACGATGGATGTGGAGACTGGCGTGGAGTTGTACGGTGAAGCAATGTTCCGTAATGGTGCTGGACAAGTGGCGCAGGTTGCGTTCGGATTTGACTATTTCTATCAGTGCCGTGTCGAGTTGCTCGGTACGAAGGGAAAACTATCCACTAACCGGGTGTTTACTGCGCCCCCGGGATTTGAGCCGGTATTAGTCATTGAAAAGCAGGATGAGGTCGAAGAAATCAAGCTCCCTGTCGACAACCATTATGTTAATATGTGGAGTTGGTTTGCAGATGAAGTACGTTGTGGGTCATTTTCCAAACATTGGAAAATTCTTTTGGATCAGGCTCGGCTTATCGAAGAAATACGGAGACTGGGCGCTGGACGCTAAACGATAGGGGCTATCTCCGCAGTTTCTTTTAAAGATAGCCAAAACTTAAAAATATGTAAATCATTTATTGAAACCTTATACTATTCACTATAACTTAGTCCCCAGAACCTATACCCCCAGAACATAGCCTTATGAACCCCATCTACGTAACACAACCATCACTGGCCCCGTTGGAGGAGTTTAACGACTATCTCCGGCAGATATGGGACTCCGGCATCATGACCCATAACGGGCCGTTGCTGCAGCGTCTCGAAAAAGAGCTCTCAATCTATGAGGGAGTTTCCGATACAGTCTGTGTGGCAAATGGAACTTGCGCCATGCAGCTGGCCATTCGTGCGCTGGATTTGGAAGGGGAGATCATCACCACTCCATTCACCTTCATTGCAACAGCCAATATCATTGCCTGGGAGCGGTGTACCCCCGTTTTTGTGGATATCGATCCGGACACATGGAACATCGATCCGGACAGAATTGAAGCGGCAATCACGGATAAAACAGTTGCGATTCTTCCTGTTCATGTATTCAGTGCGCCATGCGATGTTATGCGGATTCAGCAGATTGCTGAAAGACATGGCTTGAAAGTGATATATGATGCGGCGCATGCCATGTGCGTAAAAGTGAAGGGCGAATCGATCATGGCATTTGGCGATGTTTCCTGTACCAGTTTCCATGCGACCAAGCTGTTTAACACCTGTGAAGGCGGAGCCTGCTTTACGGCGGCTAAAGAGCTGGCGGCTCGTTTGCGGCGCATGCGTTTTTTCGGGTTTGATGAGCGGAAAGAGATCGTTGATGACGGCATGAATGCGAAGATGACTGAGATTGCCGCAGGGCTGGGATTGACCAACCTGAAATATCTGGGCGAAGTCCGCAAAAACCGGCGTGAAAAGTATGAACTGTATCAGTCCCTGCTGGCGGATCGGGATTATATCACCTTCCAGAAATTTGATCCGGAGGAATACAACTACAGCTACATGCCGGTCCTGTTTGATACGGAAAATAGGCTTTCCCAAACCTTGGAAAACATGATGGCAGAGAAAATTTATCCTCGGCGGTATTTTTACCCGTCACTTCACAAGATACGCATTTTTGAAAATGCAGGCCTTCCGGTGGCCAAGTCGGTGGCGGAGCGAATTGTCTGCTTGCCCTTGTATAACGACCTTTCAGATTCGAGTATTAGTACAATATGCAGCATATTAGCAGAGGTAAAATGAAAACTTCTTTTTACACCCCTGATGAATTATGTGATTTAGGGCTCAAGGTGTTTGGGGAAAACGTCAAGATTAGTCGTAAAGTGTCGATTTATAATCCGGAGGCTATCTCTCTTGGAGATCATGTCCGCGTTGATGACTTCTGTATTTTGTCGGGAGGAATTGGCATCGGCTTAGGTAACTATGTTCATATATCACCTTTTTCAGTTGTTTACGGAAGTTCTGGTGTTGTGATGGAAGATTATTCGGGATTGTCTCCGCATTGCAGAGTTTTTTCAGAATCAGACGACTTTAGCGGAAATTCCATGGTCCATCCATTTTTCCCGGCTGAGCTCAAGCCCGGCTATATGAAGGGACTTGTCGTGTTGCGAAAGTTCGTACAAGTCGGTGCGGGCTCTACCATTCTGCCCGGCGTGGAATTGGGAGAAGGTGCGGTCATTGGTGCGCATTCATTAGTTGCAAAATCCTGTGATCCTTGGTGCATATACGCTGGGATTCCTGCAGTGCGAAATAAGGAGCGCAGCAAGAAGCTCCTGGAATTAGAAGCTCAGTTTAAAAAAAACTTTAATCCTTGAGTTGGTTGTTGGGAATGTTCCTTATGTAGCGTTTGAAATCCTGATTTATATATCAAATTTGATCATGCACCTGATTGGCTCCATATGAATTCATACATCAGTTTCTATAGATATGCTGGGGCAGTGTAATGGATAACACTGAACAACAACTGCCGCGGGTAGTATACACGCCTGAAAAGGGACTCGTCCACCCATGGCGATTTGTTCTGTTTTTGCTGCGTGATATCTTCTCTCGCGATTCCCGCGAATTGGCGCGGCGAATGATGATCCGGAATATCAATGCGAAATACCGGCAGAGCTTACTTGGATTGGCGTGGATTTTTCTGCCGGCGCTGATCAACGCGTTGATATGGGTGTTCCTTAATCGCACAAGCGCTTTGACGGTTGCGGAAACTTCGGTTCCATATCCGGTTTTCGCAGTAAGCGGAACGATTCTCTGGCAAATATTTTCGCTCTCCATCGTGGAGCCGATCACGGCGATTAAGCGGGAAAAAGCACTGCTCACGAAAGTGAATATCCCGCGCGAGGCCTTGCTGATGTCCGGGATCGGCGAATTAATCATCAATTCTTTCGTGCAGTTTTTGATTCTGATCCCCGTGTTCCTTTGGTTTCATGTATCGCTTTCCTGGTGCATCCTTCTGGTGCCCTTCGCCGTAGTCGCGTTGATTGCCGCGGGGTTTTCGATCGGTCTAATACTCACACCGATCGGAGTGCTTTATGATGATATTGGCAAAGCCATTCCCATCCTGACGCGCTTCTGGTTTTTTCTAACTCCGGTGGTCTATCCCATTCCTGAAAATACGCTGGCCGCGACAATTTTCCGGCTCAATCCCGCTACATCGTTGATCACCACGGCCCGTGAATTGTTGACGGGCCAGCCCATAACGGAGTTGGCAGCCCTGTTCTTGGTGATCGGGGGCATGGCGGGACTTTCCGTTGTGGGATTGGTTTTTTACCGTCTAACAATGCCGGTTATCATTGAGCGCATGAGCGCCTGATTTATTCTTACCAGAAACCGGAACCCAGCTTGTCCGCCGAAGTTTTAACAAAGGCGGGAACCCAGAACCCAGCGCCCAGAAATCAGTGGTTTAAAAAAATATGTCTGATGTATTAGTAAAAGTTGACGGGGTTTCAAAAAAATTCTGCAAGAGCCTCAAACGCAGTCTATGGTATGGCGTGAAGGACATGTGGTCCGAAATTTTTGGACGAGGACTGCATGATCAACTCCGCAAAGATGAATTCTGGGCGGTGAGGGATGTTTCGTTCGAGCTTCGGCGCGGGGAGTGCCTGGGGCTCATTGGACATAACGGGGCCGGGAAATCCACCTTGCTGAAAATGCTGAACGGATTGCTCAAACCGGACGAGGGGCGCATAGAAATGCGTGGTCGGATCGGCGCGTTGATTGAGCTTGGCGCGGGATTCAACCCTATTCTAACCGGTCGCGAAAATATCTACAACAAGGGTGCAACCATCGGACTCTCCAAGAAGGAGATCGATCAAAATCTCCCCGGAATCATTGCATTTTCCGAACTGGAGGATTTTCTGGACATGCCGGTGCAGAACTATTCCTCCGGCATGAAGATCCGGCTTGGTTTTGCAGTCTCGGTACAAATGGCACCGGATGTCCTGATTATCGATGAGGTGCTGGCGGTCGGCGATCTGGGATTCATTATCAAGTGCCTGAACCGAATCAGTGAAATTTTGCCCCATGCCGCAGTGATATTTGTTTCGCATAACATGCCGATGGTGGCGCGCATATGCACGCACGCGCTACTGATGGACAATGGCAAAGAAGAATATCTGGGAGCGGATGTACCTCATGCTATCGAACGCTATATCCATAAATTTGAAGCTGTCGATAGGATAGATCAGGGATCCGGCACGATCGTTTTGAAGAGTATTGCCGTGCGGTCCACCGAAGCCGAAAAATGGGTCTCTGGCAATGGATATATTCATGAAAACGGGAGGCCGCTTAAGATCCGGTTGGAGATGGAGAAGATGGACCCCTCCATCGAAAGCTTTACGCTTTACGTCATTATCCTGGATCAGCAATTGCGGGAGGCCGTGAACTGTTTTTCAGAGGAGACCGCTACGCCATTCGACAGCGCTTGTGGGCGGAGTTCGGTATTTGAAGTGGTGCTGCCGGACATTTATCTGAACCGGGGTCGGCACACCATCACAGTCGGCGCAGCGGATGGTGAAACCGGAAAAATTTATTGCCGGACCACAAATGCCATCACCTTCGTGACTCGTTGCAAGCTACAGGGGTGGGGGACAAGCATAATGCCTGGCACATGGACCAAAATAGAAAGCCCGATGACTTCATGACCAGCGAACAAAAAACACTTCAACGGAACGGGGTAGCTCATGATAGCTCTGCTGGATATTTGGAGATTGCGGATTGGAAAAAACTTCCCAAGCAACCGCTTGTCAGCGTGTGGATGATCACCTATCAGCATGAAAATTACATTCGTGAGGCATTGGATGGTGTGCTCATGCAGCAGGTGGATTTTGAATATGAAATTTGCTTGGGTGAGGACGGGTCAACCGATGGAACGCGTGAGATTTGCACGGAATATGCTGGGCGCTATCCAGAACGGGTCCGGCTCTTTCTCCGGGATCGCGATAATCCCAAGCGGTCCGAGTATAGAGTTCCCTTTATGCACAACATGGTTGAAACGCTTCGAGCATGCCGCGGGAAATATGTGGCGATGTGCGAAGGCGATGATTACTGGACGAATCCTCGGAAATTGCAGAAGCAGGTTGATTGTTTGGAGAGGGATACAGCCACTGCCGCCTGTGCGCATCAGGTTGCGCATCACTTTAGTTCCGAAACGGATCGTGAACAGTTTGGAGGACAGGCAGCACCCGGAAGGTACAGTGATCGCGACATTGCCCGAGGAATACATGGTCACACATCATCAATTATGTTTCGTAATTACGACATTGCACGGGCGATTGATGGGAGCTTGCTTAAAACTGTTCCGATGGCAGATCGACCGCTTCAGTTGTTTGCCTGCCGAGAAGGGCATATGGTGATTCTACCAGAGAAGATGTCTGTGTACCGCCTGCATCCGGGGGGGAGCTGGAGTCAGGGAAGTCTATCTGAACGTGTGCAAATAGAGTTCGAGGCCACCCGATGCTTGCTTCAGACCAGTTTGTTCTCTGCAGAAGTGATCAACTGTTGTTGCGAGAGATTGATCATATTGCTTGTTCGTTGCTTAAAACTGTACGGGACGGAATGGGAGAAATTTATAGGCGGCCTTCTTGACGAATATCAGGACCTTGTTCCCGGGGTTCGACTGTTGGCGGAGTTGTATGGACGCCAATTGGAACATGAGTCTGCCACTCGCCGTATGTTTGAGTCATCATGGTCATGGCGTCTTGGTTACCATCTACTGCGACCGATCAGGATTATAACGTATATGTTGCGTGGAAGAGGAGCACCATAATGAAGCTCACTCGGTTTTTTACAGTTATCACATCGATACAGGCTCCTACAAATAGTGTCATGTCCATAATGAAATATATAGCTGATGTAGGAGGAACGCTTGTAGTTGCCGGCGATAAGAAAGGGCCGGTTGACTATAAGTTGGACTCAAACCCTGAAAACTTGCAGTTCCTGAGCCTGAGCGATCAGCTCGCCAGTCCGTTCGTGCTCGCGCAGCTTCTTCCAACGGGACACTACAGCCGAAAGAATATCGCCTATCTTCACGCCATTGCCCAGGGTGCCGAATACATCTACGAAACAGATGATGATAATGCGCCCATGATAAACTGGAAACCTCGCTCGGCATATCTGGATGGTGCAAGGATTGTTGAAAGCATTAGTAGTGGCCGGCAAAACACCGCATGGGTCAATGTATACCGATATTTCACAGACGCATTGATATGGCCTCGGGGGCTTCCGCTGGATGAAATTCATACCCGGGTACCAGTTACCGCAGATCACGGGAACGATAAAGAGAAGATTTATTCACCAATTCAGCAGGGGCTGGTGAATAAATCTCCGGATGTGGACGCCATCTGGCGGCTTGTAATGGACCGTCCTTTCGAATTTGAGGATCGGCCGAGTGTATACTTATCCCCGGGTAACTGGTGTCCGTTCAACACCCAGAGCACCTGGTGGTGGCCGGCAGCCTATCCGCTGCTTTATATTCCCAGCCATTGTTCATTTAGAATGTGTGATATATGGAAGAGTTTCATCGCTCAGCGATGCGTCTGGGAATTAGGTGCGGGTGTCACTTTTCATGCCCCTGAGGTCGTTCAGGATCGAAATATTCATGACCTTATGAAGGATTTCGGTGAAGAAACGATCGGATATGACCGAAACAAGGAAATGGTTGAGATTCTTGAGAAGGTTGATCTTAAAAAGGGATTGGAAAATGTTTCAGAGAATTTGCGGACCTGTTATGAAGCGTTGGTTGAGTTAAGGTTTTTTCCTGAAAAAGAGTTGGACTTAGTTGATACTTGGATTTCAGATTTTAAGGGATTAAATCGAAAAGAAGATAGTTTGCAGGGAACTGCTTGATTTCAATAGGTTAACACCTGCTAAAGTAATAGGTAGACTTTCTTAAAGGAAACGCTTTTCTAATCCACTCTTTATTACGATTTTTCGTGGCGCACTTTGGAAAATGCTCAAAGAGTGGAGCATGATATCTCAAATCAATTTAACGAACAAACCAACATTTCATACTGATCTGTCCCAGATTGAAGGTATTAAACGATAATGTCTGATAAACACCCATTAGTCTCTATAATTATTCCAAGCTATAATCAGGGAGATTATATCCGCAAAACAATTGAATCCTGTTTAATGCAGGACTACCGTCCTATCGAAATTATCGTTATCGACGGAGCATCGACTGATGATACCATCAAAATTCTGCAAGAATATGACACTGTCCCTGAAGTTAGGTGGATATCTGAACCTGACCACGGTGTTGCCGAAGCTGTCAATAAAGGCTTTGCAGTGGCTAAGGGGGAAATCGCAGGTATACAAAGTTCTGACGATGCCTATTTGGAAGGCGCTGTTTCTCAAGCCGTAGAGCAATTTATCATTTCACCTGATCTGGGGTTGGTTTACGCGGATTGTGTCAATGTCAATCTTGAAGGCGAGGAACTTTCTTGTTTCAAAAGCAGCCCTTTTACTTTGGAGAATTTTTTGTGCAAAAGTACCTTGATTCTTCAACCGGCCGCTTTTTTTAAACTTGCGTTAGCACGCAGCCTTGGAGGTTGGAATGCAGAATATTTCAATTGCGACACGGAAATGTGGTTTCGTATGGTGTTCCAAGCGCCAGCAAAAAAGGTTGATAGAGTGTGGGGCCAGCGCTTAATCCATGATGAGCAAAGAAATGTGCAAGGAAAAGAGATTGTTGAAAGTACTTGCCGAATGATCCAAAAATCACCCCATATTACTAATGCATCGCGAAGGCTTCAAAGAGCTGCAACATGCGGTAGATTTATGACGAACGCTGTATATGGATCGCATAGGAGGCTGCTTCGTCGGTATTACTATTGGCGAGCTTTTCTATCTTTTCCAGATATTCTTAAAAAACGCCCTAAACTTATAGGTCAATTGATACCCTATTATTGGGTTATGTATAAATGGAGGGTTCGTTTTCGAAGTATCGTTGGCAGGGTAATTCGTTCATTATAAATCTGCGGGTAACCCAGTATTGCCTTTGCAATAAATTATAAAACAAGAAAATACAGCTGATCGATTTTTATGGACATTTCAGTCATAATTCCTGTGTTTAATGCGGAATCATATGTGTCAGAAGCTGTGGAGTCTGCCATTAGTCAACCCGAAACTGCAGAGGTGATTCTCATCGAAGACGGCTCTGAAGATGCGTCATTGGATGTTTGTATAGAACTTGCCGATGCACATGGCAAGGTTCGAGTATTAACGCATCAAGGAGGAATGAATTGCGGCGCTAGTGCCAGTCGTAATATTGGGCTAAATAATGCAAAATATGAATTTGTTTCTTTTCTTGATGCAGATGATTTCTTCCTTCCGGGGCGTTTCGCAACTGCTGCTAAAATTTTTGCGTCCGGTATAAGTATTGATGGAGTTTATGAGGCTATTGGGTGCAGTTTCGAGAATGAAGAAGCAAAACAATACTGGAAAAATTTGGGGCACTCAGATGTGACTACAATTAAACCAGGTATTCCATCCAAATTATTATTTGAAAAGATGAGTCCAATTGGATCAGCTGGTCATTGTAGTTTGAACGGACTCACCATCCGGCGATCCGTTTTGGAAAAAGTGGGACTTTTTGATGAGACATTAGTATTAGGGGAAGATACTGCTTTTTACATGAAACTTGCGTCCTGTGCGCGACTTTTTCCGGGTCAAATCGACGTGCCTGTTGCAATGCGACGGGTTCATTCCTCGAATCGGATTACAAAATATAGAGACAAAGGTCGGTTGTGGAAGGACCGCCTTTGTATATGGCTCTCAGTGTTACGTTGGCTGAAGCAAAACAAACCGCAGCGAGACAATGCGCAGGAAAATTTGATTTTAAACAAAATGCTGTGGGATATCCATGCAATGGTACCTATCGGAATTTCAAGATTTAAATCGTCCCTTTTGGTTTTGCAACGGTATTTCGTAATATTCCAAAAGGAGCCCTCTTTGATTGCAGATCATGTGTTTATGACCAGTGTACTGAAACGCTTAGTCTGGATGATTCGATGAAATTATCTCCGATTGTTTTGTTTGTTTATAACCGTCCTGAGCATACTCGACGGACACTTGAAGCCTTGGCTGCAAACGATCTTTCTGATCAATCCACGCTTTACATCTATTCTGACGGCCCGAAAGTATGGGTTAGCGAGGAAGAGAGTAAACTGCGGGTATTGGAAGTTCGAGATGTGCTCAGAAGCAAGCAATGGTGCAAGGAAGTTCATATCGTTGAATCAGAATACAATCAGGGGCTTGCTGCATCAGTTGTTTCCGGCGTATCCGAAGTTGTCAACCGGCATGGTCGCGTTATTGTTCTTGAGGACGATATTGTGACCAAAAATGGCTTTCTTCGCTACATGAATAATGCTCTGGATATATATGCTAATGATGAACTGGTTATGCATATCAGTGGGATGATTTTTGGAACTCCAAAGCATATTAAAGAAACCACCGCCTTTGTAAACATACTATCATGTAACGGCTGGGCAACCTGGAAACGTGCGTGGGATCATTATACCCATGATATCGACGTCTTGTTCGAGAGAATAAGGGAAAAAAAAATTAGCATTAGAAAATTTAATATTGAAGGCAATGCGCATTTTTATGAACAGCTTATTGCCAACAAAGAGGGGCGACTATCTTCCTGGGCCGTCAGATGGTATGCATCATGGTTAACTGCAGGCGGTTATTCCCTTTTTCCACATAGATCACTTTTGATCAACATCGGCCACGACGACACAGGAACACATTCAGCAGCGTCTTTCTATCAAGGGGAGACTGTAGAGTCCATCGAAGTTAAGCGGATACCTGTAAAGGAAAACTCAGATCTTCGCAGGGAAATCGACCTTACTTGGCGTGCAGGAATCCGGGCGACCCGGAAGGAACAGCGACCAAAAATTAAAGAAATAATCCGGCGGTCTCTGGTACAATTATTATTTCCAGCAAGGAAAGCCGGACGCCGTATGCTTCGATTTTTTATTCCGGAGATGACCTACCTGGATAAGGATCATCCAAACTTCGCTTTTAAACCCAATGTATTGCGGGAAAGTGTTGTTGCCAAGACTGCAAAAATATACCCTCCGTATCATATACGTGAAGCAAGGATTGGAGACTATTCTTACATATCAACCGGCGCAAGCTTATCAAGAACGAGTATTGGTAAGTTTTGCTCGATAGGCCCTAACTTAACATGTGGTTGGGGTTACCATCCCATTAACGGTGTGTCTACATCCCCCATGTTTTATTCGACACGGAAACAAAACGGGCTTTCCCTATGTTCCTTTGATAAAGTTCAGGAATTAAAACCCATTGAGATTGGAAATGATGTTTTTATTGGTATGAATGTTACGGTGCTTGACGGTGTCAAAATTGGTGATGGCGCTGTTATTGGCGCTGGAGCAGTTGTGTCTAAGGACATACCTCCATATTCTATTGCTATTGGGAACCCAATCAGAATAATTCGATATCGGTTTAATGAAGAGACGATAGCAAAATTGAAAGATATCAAATGGTGGGAATGGCCGGAAGAAAAACTGCAGAGTGTGGAAAAGTTCTTTTTTGACGTCGATGGCTTTGTGTCTCAATTCATTAATAACTCAGATCAAAAACAGATAAATAACTCAATATGAAAAATGAAATTAAATTCTCCCAATACAGGAGGGCCATTGATAAAATATATTGCCATGTTTATCAGCATTCTTCCGAGCAATAGATTAAGAGTACTGCTCTACCGTAGAATTTTGGGTTTGCGCATATTCAATTCGCGAGTTGGATTCGGCACTATTATAGCTTGCAAATCTTTTGAAATGTTAAATTCTTTCGTTGGGCGTTTTTGTTGCTTTTTAGGGCCAATGGACGTTAAAATAGCTGAAAAATCATCAATTGGGAATTTCAATAGATTTATTACAGGTTCATGGACGCAGAGCGATCTCAAGTGGTCATATGAACCGCGTTTTTTGCTGGGTAAAAACTCTAAAATTACTTCAGGTCATTACTTCGATATAGCAGCATCAATTTCAATAGGCGACCGCTGTACTATTGCAGGTTACGGTTCACAGTTCTGGTCACATGGTCCAGACATTAGTAACAAAAACATCAGTATCGGGAACGACTGCTGTATAGGTAGTGCGGCTAAATTTTGTCCAGGTTCTGCTATTGGTAACCGTGTGCTCGTCGGTATAGGGAGCGTTCTTAAAAGTAACATCGAAGCTGATGATGCTGTAGTTGCTGGTGTGCCGGCCATAGTCAAAAAAAGAAGGTATGACTGGAGAAACAAGACCTATTTGAACTAAGAAAAAAAGTAGTTCAATATTGTTTTTAGGAAGAATGAGATAATCAAACCCTTTCAAATTATCCATATTGTTTGTGTTGATGCAATGGCCCCAAACGAAGATTGTTGCATAGCCGATGCGCAAGTGTCCAAAGCCTGCGATGGTACACTGAAATTTTAACAACAAAATCAACCGAATGAATTAATGGCGATTGGTTGCTTTTATATATGAATGCTTTTACAAAAGGTTAAAAATAATGCGTCATTTTATGCTTGTGGGTGAGGCAAAGTGTGGCACTTCTTCGTTGTATAGATACCTTTCTGAACATCCACAAATATCTCTTTCTAATATAAAAGAAAATAATTTTTTTCATTCATTTCGTTACGATTGGAATAATGAATATTACTTGCGGAATAAAATACGTGAGTTCTGTTTTAAACTTGGAAAGTATCAAAAAAAAATCATTTTAAGTAGGTACTACCGTAACTGTGAGCGAAAAGACGGTAAATTGAGTGGAGACGGTTCGGTAAGTTATTTTAGATCAAGGGGTATGGCAAAAAGAATTAAAACGTTTCTGCCAGATGCCATGCTGATAATCATGCTAAGAAATCCTGTTGA
>ENA-ORCT01000379-ORCT01000379.1-marine-metagenome-genome-assembly--contig:-NODE-379-length-22064-cov-3.757084_pt1 | contig 22064 bp, 18 predicted proteins | sample MGYA00248632_ERZ508511 | MGnify/ENA primary metagenome ERZ508511 (study PRJEB26182, sample SAMN06268839) | marine metagenome | isolation source: Tt an P1-techrep anaerobic enrichment on pine from sediment...
AAACGATCCCAGATAAATAATGGAATTCTTGAGGGCTTGAACTCCATTGTTCAGGCGGCGAAAGCCAAATCAAGGGGTTTCAGAACCTTTAAGTGCTTTAAGATCATGGTCTATTTGGTTACAGGCAATTTGGATTTCAATAAAATAAATGCCTATTGCTAAACTGTTTTTTATTACTTCCTTAAAAACTGATTACCCACTGGAAACGTGAAAGAGCCAATAATTATAGTGCAGCCCTGCCCCACTATTTTGTTACCAATTTCTTACCGGTGAATGGGTTATAAATGTAATTCCCTGGAAACTCCTCACCGGTTTGTAGATCAAACTTGCTTGGCATAAGACAACCCAGAGGCAATCGCCACTTTGAAGTTTCATCGCCAAGAGTTACGGAGAAAGATCCGTTGCCTCTTGGATCAAGGAGTCTTTCTCCACTGGAATCAATTCCTTTAAAGCAGACAAATTCCATACCTTGACCAAACTGCCCAAGCATGTTTGCTATCACGGGCTTAAGCATTGCAAATAGATTCTTAGCGTCACTGGTTATCTCTGTATCAGCAAGAGTTTTCATCTTTTTCCCTTGCCCTATCGATAAAGATAATTTGCTGATAATTTGTTCTCTTGAGGCGGGTATTATACTTCCAAAATCTGTTGTTTTTGCATCAATCACGGAAAAAACAATATAATCATCCACTGCCCGACAAAACGTTTCTTTTTGACTTTCTGTCATATTGGGATTATCTCTGAAAGCTTCCCTCCAGTACTCTGTTGGTATCCACCAAACTAAACGAAATACATTAACACCTTGATGAACTTTTTGTGTTTCCTGTACAAATTTCTGAATGTCAACGGTCTCCGCAAATAGGTTACTGCTTGAAAAAAATGTAATGAGTGCTGCGACAAAAATAATTTTTCTCATGGTTTCTCCTTAATTTGGTATCTTCAACATCAATTTTGTTTTTATGATTTCAACGCATATAAAAAATTCAACAGATAGACGATAAAGACGTTAGTCAGCCGCGCGGTTTTTGGGCCGGTTTCCAAGAATAGGCACCAGACACCCGTTACTCGGCGCCCTCCCCATAGATCCGCACGTAAAGATTTTCCGCCCCCGGATCCTCGATTCAGGCCCTTTTTACCGATTCATCAACCAATCAGGCCCCCGCGATTGATGCATAGCTTTGCTGTTCAGCAGCCAATCCCATATTATGGATTACTCGGGTGAGACAATAACTCGTGTCTGCCGCCAAAGACCCAACAGCGACTCCGGAAGCCGTGCGGCGCCTGTCAGACATTCCGGCGTGTCACCCGCCACGTCTGGATACCCGCCTTGATTGCAAAATACAGAAAAAACAAAAAAATAACCGCAGACATAACCTCCGCAATAATGGGTTTCGATTCCGAGGCCCAGAGAACAGCAATGCTCAGGGCGGCGATTGCGCTGACCGCCGCCGACCAGTACTCTCGGTTTGCCAAGAATCCAACGGATAACACAGCACTGGTGATGCCGATTGCACCCCATTTCAGCCAGGTTGCCGTGTGCAGTTCGGCTAAACTCTCCCCCACCGGTGAGGAATTGTGCAGCGCCTCGGTAATTTTCATCAGGGTAAAATTTTCGTTAATATCAAACGGAATAACAAGAAGTGAAAATGGAATCCCAATCCATGCCAGGCGGTGGCCGCAGGCAATGAGTTGCAGCAACAGCAAAGATAGAAACCCGCCGTATGCAAAAGGAAACACCATATCCCATCGATGGCCGGCATCCATTTTTTCCCGATTCATTTTTGCCGCCTGTCCGTTTCCGGCCAGGAAAGACAGATCTGCTTCAGTTTTCGCAAATTCAAAGGCGATAATCGGCGTCCGAAACCCTTCCGGCAAATCGGCCTTTCCTGGAAACGTAAACAGCAGCAACAATCCAATGCCGATAGTGGAGAGTCCGGCCAGCGCGGAGCCAATGATAATGTGTTTATGATATGTAGTCATAAGTGGCACAAGAAAACTATTTTGTTAGAAGCCCGATAGTGTGGTCGGAAAAAATTATTCGAAGCTTCAAAGCAGACCTTTTATAGCGCCAAGTAATGACGCATTTTTTATAAGATTTGGCTGGATTGAAATTTTTAATCTGTAAAATGTGTAGGCGCGACACCTGTAAACGCGACACCGTTGTTTTTTACGAGTTTACGGCCTTGTTATGTGCGCATATCTCGGTTACTTTTAATCTCATTTCTTATATCTTTGACATTGCTTTAAAATGATCTTCATAACCTGTTTCTTTGAAAACTAGCATCAATCCTTCCTTGAAGACCATATAATCAAACTCCTTCATATCGATAATGTTTTGACCCAATGAGTGAGACTCGCGATTGACATAGCGACAAAACGCTTGGTATTTCACTTCTTGTAGTTGCGGCATTAAAAATACATTATTTAAATCTTTTTTCCTTACGAAATTAAAAAAGTACTCAACTATATTCCGCATGCAATTCGCTATTAACGCCGGAGGCTGAGTTGAATCATTTATGACTGACCAATAGGATTGATAGTCATTTTGGATTTCTTCATATTTCATTTCCTGTATGTCGCTTCCAGACGAATTTTTGATTATGCGAAACAGTTTTTGATTTTCCTTTCTTCTTTTGTGATTAGGGTCGGTGAGTTCATAGAAAAAATACAAGCTGTGCGTTAGCACGAACACTTGAGAAATTCGATCGGACTTAAAAAATACCGCCCTAATCAATTGCCCTACATTAAATATGAACACATGCGACAAGCTTGATATTGGGTCATCTATGACAGCGATGCGTCTTGTCTGTGTGTCGTTTGCGCTCGTCTTACCTTTGCACAACTCACAAAAATACAAAAAGCTAATCATCATTTTTTCGCCTTCGCTCAAAGTGCGAAAGGCATCTTCTGACTGTCCGGTTCTGACTATTCTATACAGGCTTTCAGAGTGTTTTTTAATATTAAAGCCATCTATCCCGAGCTCGACGAGGCTATTGTTTATTGCATCAACCGCTTCATCTACATTCACCGTCTCTTTCTGTGCTAACGCAATTTCCGCTTTTGTGTCAGAGATATTAGAATCAATCTCCCGTAATTCTTGGTCCAATGCTTTCAGCTTTTGATTTGCAGTTACGCGATCACTGTCAAAGCGCGTAATGGTTTGATCGTACTGCCAGCGCATGTTCGACCAGAATTCATTCTTTAAATCTCTTAAAGTCGATTCTCGATTGCTAAGCCGAGTATTATAAGCATCAATATCTGAGTTTATTTCTTGTACTTCATCATTGAAGACTTCGATCGCTTTTGATGTGCTTTTTAGCACTTGATGAAGCTTTGGATTCCTGATTTTCTGCTCGATACAAAAAATGTTTTCACGAACAAGTTTGATAAGCTCATTGTGCTTCTTTGTAAGTGTTGCAACATGTTTTTCTACGAACGGGTGCTCTATATAAGCACTGATATCCAAAAGACCGGCCTGATATGCGATGTATTCAGCTTGCAATTTCTCAAGACCTTCAATCTGTTTCTGATAGGTATCGTCAAAATAGCCTTTAATGCCATCAACAAGCTTAGAGGTGATGGTTTTTTCTTGACAGAAAGGACACGCCTGCCCCGGTTCATCTATATGTTCTGGAATATAGCCCAAGCCTTGTTTAACCCAGTCCGCATTTCCCAGTGTTTCGATCAGTTTAGCAACTTGACTGTCAGAATTACCAAGAATCGGCTCTTCAAATATCGGGTTAGACTCTATTTCTTTGGCAGAATAATGGAGGAGAGGAACGTTTGATTGTGGTTGTGCGGAGTCTCCTTTCAAAGCCTCGACTTCTTTCCGAATTGCTTGTACAGACTTTTCAGGTTGGTTGTCCGGTTTTGCAATAGAGTGCAAATGTTCAAAAAGGGTGTCTTTCTTTCCTTTAAGTCCATCAAGGCAGTATTCAAGCACACGATCACCACCTGTAAATGTGGATTTGATCTTCCAGACTTCATTTACAGCCTTCTGTTTTTGATCTTCAAAAGCTCCGGTGATTTCTTGTTTTTGAGTTCTCTTGCCTTTTTGGCTTTGATCCAATTGGTTGAGTCTTACCGTCGCGTTTGCAATCTTCTCTTCTGCTGCTTTGTTTTCTTTTGAAAGACTGAATATTCCCTTTAGACTGTCTGCAATATAAAAATTGTCCTGAATGAAAGATTGGTTGTAGACTAAAATTGGATCAGACAGTGCGGGGAGCTTGGTGCATTTTATGAAGCGAGCGTTGTCCGGTTCGTAGAGGTAGTTCGAAATCGTAGACTTACCAGTGCCATTTAATCCATAGACAAGGTTGATTTTCTTATCCGTTGCAAGTTTAGTTTCTTTTTTAAAGCTTGCAACTGAATCCATTCTTATTTCAGTTAACACTTAGAGTCTCCGTTAGCTGTGAAGCACATAACGTTTGGATTCACCTGCCTTGCGCGGCTTTATGCGCAAGGTCCGGTGGAATGATTGGTTAGGCCTCGATCGAATTTTCTTTAGCGGATTCGCGTTGTTCATTCTCGATGCCTGTACGAATTGGCGAGTAGGCTCGGATTGATGCCACTATTTTCTTTATGTCTCGACGGTCAAAGAGTGTATCAATACGCCCGAGGGGCATTGCTTGCGCGGTTAATTTGAATGAGAATGACTGCTCCGCCTGTTTTGACAGCATCGTTACGTGAAGATTTTGAAGTATCGCTTGAAGTTCTCGCTTGCAACTTATAGCAAGAGCGCAAGACCCTTTTGAGCGATCGTCATGGACCAATAGCAAGTCTATGTCGCCGTAATCAGTGTTTCCGTTAAAGAACGATCCAAATCCGTACACTTCAACGTGGCTCATGACGCCTGAGACCTTTTTAGCCTGTCCCTTTCCTGTTCGGTCATGTACTCCCAGTAATTTAACCTATTAATCGCTGCCATGAACCCCTTTATATCGAACACGCCAACTCTCTCTTTCATCCTTGCAAGCTTCATCTCAAAATCGTAACCGCACCAGTTAGAGCTAATGATTACAGCATTCACAGGGCCGTAATTTCCAACTGTCTCATGGTATGAGGCATCATCGAAGGCATAACATTCGCATATGAATACCCGCAGTACCCGACCATCCAACAGATGCACGTCATAAAGGCCAGTGTTGATATTTTTGATTTCCCGCACCTTGCTGTGTTCGCTCATTCGATCTTCAAAGAATCTGTAATGCCCATAGTAGCTTAACCACGGGAAAGTGCTGTTATGTGCTGGCATAGGTCATTCCCGAATAAGTGCATCAAACTCTACTGGAAAACGCTCGACTGCTTGGTACGGAATATCATCGTTAACCCATAACTCATAGCTTTTCGCATGCGAAAGGAATTTGCTAACAATAGACTGCTGGTTGTGCGTGAAAAGCATTCGATAATCGGTTAAGAGCTTAGTTATGGCTCTATTGTTGGGGACTATTGTTGACAATCGCTCGGATGTCCATAGCTGGTAAAGTGAGTCGCTATTTGGATTTTGCAGAGCAAGTATGGAGTTTGGTCCGTACTTTAACCATGCTTGATGATTGTCAGCCAGCAGTCTTGCAATATGATTCTTGAGTTGATCGATGGTTACAATTTTTTCAGCTGTAAGCATCGAGATGACCCACTGTTCATGGTTCGATTTTGCATCGATCAACCATTCAACCGAATACTTGATTTCGTTCTCTGGCTTATCGATTTCTGTATGATGGTTGGGGCAGAGCAGAATTAGATTCTGGTAGAGATCCCGCTCGTCGCCGTTTTGGTTACTGTCATATCGGTTTGAGCCAGGATTCTTTCCCTTAATGTGGGCCATCTCGCCGAGTGTGTATGGTGAAGTGTCTGCTGCTTGCTCTACTGAAAGACGCTTATTGCAGCCTGGAAAAGAACATCGGCCGGCAGCATTAGACCAAAGTAGCTTGATTGATTTATCGCTTATTGTCATAACCTTGGTGAATTTTGTTAACCATTGAATGGTCCGCTTAATTGGGGCCTACGATTGAAATCAGACCGCGCCGTTAAGCCGTCGCCTGGAAAAAACATCAGTGTCAGACCTACACATTTCACAGACAAACCATCATAGCGTCTATTGAGCTTGTTTTTCGAGACCTCACTGTAGTTTGAAACTTTGGTCATTCTGAACCTTTGTGGATTCAGAGTCTCCCTATTGGCCCACAAATTGCGGAATAACAATAGCTGTTACGATCCCGCCCCCCAATAACGATTCCTACCAGCGTCAATATCCCAACAAATCCCCAGAGCGATTTCTGGTCCTCGAGTGCATCTTGTAAATTATTTTATCCACCACCATTTACCATGCTGATAATGGAGGAGGCATATCGGAAGAGAAACTACGAGGGGAAAAGATACAACACACCCCGATCAGAGGCGGTATCATTCCCGGAAATGAAAACAGAAAGGGTGGTGATTCGGCAGGAATCTTTGATGACATAAACCTCACTGCAAATCTCATTACCTTGTCAAATACAACGCCAACAAAACCGAGAATCGATAAAAACCGCACCCACGATTTGGTCTTCCAGAACACTTTGATTACCGCATCGGGTGCAAGGGATAGACCCCATAACGAATTTTCAGGGGTTGAAACGGGTGGACGTGGGGATTTCATGTCTTGATTGGCCTCCTGACTCCGCAAACAACATCCAGTTGAACAGCAACAGCAGAAAAATAAACTTCGCCAGGTTGAACATCAACAACTGAAACAACTACAAACGGTCAAGCAAAAAAGGCCAGCCCGGATAAGACAAGAAGGCTGAAATAAAAAAAGTTATTTATTGACGAATATGGGCTTAATGTCAACAGGTTTCAGTCTTTGAATTGTTAGATAAAATTTCGAAGGTGGGGAAAGGATTATAATTGCTGTAATTAACCACGGATGTACTCAGACTTGTCTCGTCGAAGCCTGTTGGCGAAGACGGATGCACACAGATGGGGTTTTCATATTTTCCGCCTTCGCTGAAGCTTCGGACGGACATGCCCGCCTTCATTTAAATTATATAAATCGAAATATCAATCGGTTGGACATAACCTAAATTTTGGTAAAGATGAAACAGAGACAGGGAAAATACCCTTTTGTCATTTCCGGAGTTGACTCCAGTGGCAGAAATTGAAATTGTATTCTGAATCGGATTCAATGCGGCTTGGAAATCCATACCCTGTGGGCAGCTATTCCGGAACATCGTTGATGCCGTTGAGGTTTACAGGCTGAAGGTAATGGAATGGCTTCCAAACGCGCCAGTGGAACTGCGACCTGGGCCTTATCTCGCTTGTATTTGCTGTACCCAAATCTGGCTGAATGCTCGGCCCCGGGGTGCTGGAAAAGTGCGGCAAACCGAGGCGGTCCATGACGAAAAAAGAGATCCGCGACATCCGTCGCATAAAACGCGCCAGCCATTTTCTCCGGCGCGCTGCGGAAGAGGCTTTTTTCGACGGCAGCCGGAAGGCCTGGCTGGCCTTTCAATTGACGGAACAGGCTCGCATGCCGTATCATGGCTGCTCTTCTTTTTTGGGGCAGGGGGGATGTCAACCAAGATTTTCCAAGGACCAATCGGATTGTCATGGCTGTTTAATCTGTTCAGGGAACAATAAAAAGGAATCAAAATGATCATCGATCAACCTGGTAAGGTCAATGAACGAATTTGGCTGGTCGGCCGTCGCGAGGCCTGTGCCTATCTGGTGGACGGGGGCGGCACCTTTGCCCTGCTGGGTGGGGCCATGGCTTATGTGGTGCCGGATTTTTTGGATCAGCTGAAGCTTTTTGACATTGATGAGGCAAAAATCAGCAGAATCATCATCCTGCACAGCCATTTTGATCACTGCGGCATGGTTCCTTTCTTGAAACGCCGGTGGCCGTGGGCGACGGTGACGGCCTCGGAAAGAGCCCGGGAACTGATGAAATCCGAAAAGATTGTCGAAAACATTGAGATGCTCAATCAGGCTGTTTTGAAACAGCGGGGCATGATGGAAGTGGCAAAGGATCTGAACCTTTCTTTTGACGGGATTGAGGTGGAAGATGTCGTCCACGACCAAGATCGTTTGGTGCTAGGGGACCTAACCCTGGAGATCCTGGCCGTGCCCGGTCATTCGTCTTGCTCCGTGGCCGTTTATGCCCCGGAACAAAAGGCGATTTTTGCCTCCGATGCCGGCGGCATCCCATTCGGAGACGAGGTCTTTACCGCCGCCAATTCCAATTTCGATCACTATCAGCAGAGCCTGGAGAAAATGGCGGCCCGAGAGATCAACATTTACCTGGCCGAACACTACGGCGCCCTGACCGGCGAGGCGGGAAGGGGATTCCTACAAAAGTCCATGGCCGCCGCCCGGACGACAAGGGCCGCCCTGGAACAGACCTATGCCGATACTGGCGGTGACGCTGAAAAGACCGCTGAAAAAATTACCGACTATATGATGGCCCGGGCGCCTGCCGACTTTCTTCCCCGGGAGGTGATCGCCCTTGTCGCCGGACAGATGGTTCGGTTCATCGCCAAAAAGGCGGCGGCCGCCTGAACCGTCTTTTGTGTATCAGGAATGAAAGGGACCGGTTTCGAGATCGCGCGCGCCCCTATCGTTGCATAACAAACATGCTAAAATCGGTTTAAACGCATGCATTGCAACATTGGAGTGAACCCGGTAGACCCGGTTAATCCCGGGGTGTGATGAACCGTCAAAATCGGATACAGGGTTTGAATTCGGCATGAAAATGGAATTTGCACCGAAAAAGAGAATCGACTGGCAGAATATCGCCGTTGTCGCCACGGTCATCGGCAGCGGTTTGGACCATGAGACGTTTGCGAGGGTTTTTGATTTAAAAAAATCTGAGGTCAATGAAGTGATTGGGTTGGCAGAGGAAAACGGGTGCCTTAAAAGAACAAAAAACGCACTCAAATTTTGTATATCCCTCCCCCTTTCCAACAAGCAAGAATTGACCACAGACCGCTTTCAAACTCCGGTTTTCCGATACTTACTGGGAATCAAGGCCAAGAAATTAGATGAAAAACTCATTTCAATTTCGGATCGACTGATAGACAACGGTATCGCCGTCAGTGATGTTGTTTTGATGATCAACGAAATGGGAAACAGGGCAAAATCGGAACGACGTATGGACCATGCCCTTATCTTTTACAACAGAAGTGCGGCATATTGCATGGCCTACCGGTTAGAGAAAAATCTGTTTGTCCGATGCGTGCTGAACATCAGCAAACTCGATTTTATGAGGGGCATGAGCCCTATGAGGACATTGGAGTTGCAAAGAAATGCCCTGTCACTCGTTAACGAGAGCAATCTAACCGCCGAAGATGCGTTGTTGATGCTGTATGCGGGGATTGGTACGCATTTTGTCGGAGAGGAAGACGATGGATTCCTTCTCAGGAAAAGAGGTGATGATTACTTAAAACAATTCGACAATGTAGAAATCAATAACGAGGCCATCCCTCTTATCGGGTGGCACTTCTATTTGCAGGGAAACTTCGAAGGCGCCATCGCTTACTACGAAACAATGATCCTTGCCATTGAAAACCGCAAGGATGTGGAGATTATTGCATTCGCGTATCCGCCGATTATTTTCAGCTATATTTTTCTGGGTGAGTTGAATCGCGCATTGGTTCTGAATGAAATCATTTATAAACACGCCATGGAATGCCAGGACTATTTGGCGGCAACGCTGATGTATGCCATTTCAGGGCGTGCCCATCTATACATGCATCACATCGAAAATGCCAGAACCATTCTGTACAAGGCGTATGCCGAATGCTTGCAGGAGGATTATGGATGGGGGAAATATTATACTCTTTTCGGCCTGTGCATGTTGCATTTGAAGGAGGGGAAGTATGAGGCTTGCCGGGAGGCTTTGGAACTGGCAAGGGAGGTGGCAAAAGAGCATAGCTTTAGAAGTATAAATGCGTCGCCTTTTGTCCTGGATGCCTTAAAAATGATCGAGCGTCATGGGCTCGCCGCCATTGAAGGCATGCGATACGAGGATGAATTGCAAAAGAATATTCTCTCCCACAATGTACACCTCGCCGGCGTCTCCTACCGACACATGGCATTGTTGAAAAAGGGCAGGGATGGGCAGAATAATGATATTTTAGACGGTCTAAAGCGAAGTATCGATCTGCTGCATAAGTCGGGAAACCACGTCGAATTGGGAAAGAGCTATGTTGAATTAGCCCGTTTCTTGAATGAAACGGGCGATAGAAAGGAAGCCGAACGCAATGCTCTGTTTGGGTGGCAATTATTGGGCCCCCATGTGAATGAGCATTTCCCCAATGAGCTCAGAAATCTGGTGAAATCCGAAGAGCTTTCTCTGGAAATTGGCGTGCAGCTTGAAACCAGTTGGCTGGAATTGCGCCATATCATCAATCCGGATCGGTTGATGACCCGGCTATTGACCTCGCTGAGCCGCATCATAAAGGTGGAAAGCGCATCTTTTGTAACGATTTCCCGTAAAGGTTTGCCTTCGGTGCTGATTTCTCAAAATATCCAGATCGAAGAGCGGCAGTCCGTTCAATACCAAAGAATGTTGGCCATGGTGTCCTGCGCCGTTGAGAATCAAGAGTTAATCGTTTCATTCAATGAAAACGTGATGAGAGGGAAAGTGCTGATTGACCTGGACACGAAGCCCGGATTCATCCTTTGTGTGCCATTTTTCAACCAGGACAAAGTGGGGGCCGTCCTCTATCTTGAAAGCTATTACAAAAATACCGACTTGAGTGAAACGGAACGCGAAAGCATTCGGATATTCGAAAAGAATATATCGCCTCATTTGTTCGCCATTCTTGACTATGGCAAAGCGCCTCAAAAGGAAATCAATGGCATGGCGCCGGGTCCGGATGGAGGCAATGACGTCATCCAAAAAAATGTTTGCCCCAGCACGGACGAGACGGTCAACTTGCTATTGGGCCGAATCAGGAAAGTGGCCGGTACCGATGTGCCGGTTTTGTTGACCGGGGAAAGCGGCGTCGGGAAGGAGGTTTTTGCCAAAGAGCTCTATATGCAAAGCAGACAAAAGGAGGCGTTTATAAAAGTGAATTGCGGCGCCATCCCCGAGAGCCTGATTGAGAGTGAACTCTTCGGATACGAAAGAGGATCGTTCACGGGGGCCAATCAGACCAAAAAGGGATATTTCGAGGTGGCCGACAACGGAACGATATTTTTTGATGAGATCGGCGAATTGTCCTTATTGTCGCAAGTCAAATTGCTGCGTGTCCTCCAGGAGCGTGAAATCACGCGAATCGGCGGCACAGCGCCCATTAAGGTGAATTTCCGGCTGATTGCCGCAACCAACAAGGATTTAAGCAAAGAAGTCGAAAGGGGTGCGTTTCGGTTGGATCTCTATTATCGGCTTAACGTGATGCAACTTGAGATTCCCCCTCTGAGAAAAAGAAAATCCGATATTCCCGGACTTGCAAACTTTTTTGTTGAAAAGCATTGCAGAAATCTGCAAATGGAAATTTCCAGGCTTCATCCGGACTGCTTCCTGTGGCTCTTGGACTACGATTGGCCAGGAAATGTCCGGGAGTTGGAAAATGTTATCCAAAGGGCGGTTTTGCTTACCGATGGAAATGAAATCAGGGTTGAAAATTTAAAACAAAACGACGAACGCAAGGGGCCTGGTTTTGAAAGAATCAAAACACTCGAAGAGGTGTCTTGCGATCATATATCCAAAATCGTAGAGTATTGTGACGGAAAAATCGGAGGCCCGGATGGCGCGGCCGCCTTGCTGGGTCTAAAACGAACAACATTAATTTCCCGCATGAAAAAACATGGGCTCATGTAAATGGGCGCCTTTCTTGTGACTCCCGTTTTCAATGACCAGCCTGATTTCAAAACAAAGGCCCGGCAAGACGCCGGGCCTTTGGGGGTAGAAAGACCGTCTTTCAGGTCATGAATCGAAGCCGATGCCGTGGTGTGCCCACCCGCCTCAAAAGCGACTCCTGGATAGGCGAGATGACATCGTTGGTCGGCTATTTTGACAGGCCCGGGCAGCCTGTTTCTTCGCATGGAACAGCGATATCTTCGGCCGGAATCATCGTTGGTGTTCCCACATAAGCGTGTTTGAAATATTCACTGTCTTTGACGATTTCGGCCATCCACATGGGAATTTGCGCCTGGTGATCGCAGGGTCTCATATACCATTTGCCTGCGATCCCATCGTAGGTCAGGCCTTCCCATGCCTTGATGACGGCGTCCACATCAAAGGTGCCGGCTTTTTTTACGGCTGCCGCCCAGAACATGGTGGCGGTATAGGATTTTCCCCTGAGCCAGGAAGGATAGAATCCTTTGTCCTTGTAAAATCCCGCGATGAATTCCTTGTTGGCCTTTAACGGGATACTGAGCATGTAGTCTTCACATGCAACGCTACCCACCACGGCATTATCGTTCGCCACGCTCCTGATCATGTAGTCGTCATTTAAGAAATAGCCAACGAATTTGGTTTTCAATCCGAGCGGTTTGGCCTGTTTGAGGAGCAAGGTCAGGTCATTGCCCCAATTCGGAGTAATAATAATTTCCGGATTCGATGCCATGATCTGGCTGACATAAGGGGCGAAATCTTTTTCGCCCAATTTGTGGTAAAGTTCGGCGACGATCTTTATGGAGGGATCGAGTTCTTTCAGTTTTTTCTTAAAGGCGTCTGTCGCTTCCTTGCCAAAGGAGTAATCCTGTGCAACGCAGGCAACCTTTTTAAAACCTTTTTTTGCCACCCAGGCGGCCATTGCGTAGGAATGTGTGTCCGAGTTGCTGACCGCCCGGAAAAAATTTTTCGAACATTTGGGGCCTGTCAAACTAGCGGCTTCCTGCCCATACGTCCAGTATATCAGGTTGTTTTTTTCCGCCAGCATCGACATGGCACCGCCAACGGAGCTACCCGTGCCGCTGCAGTAAAATTTGACGTTTTTCTTTAACATGAGTTTGGTGGCCTTTCGGGTCGCCACGTCCGGCTTGAGTTCGGAGTCGACCGGGATAGCCTTAATCTTTTTGCCCAGCAGACCTCCCTGGCTGTTGATCACTTTTACGGCATATTCCACACCCTCAAAGTACCGCTCACCAATATCCTTGAAATTACCTGAGAGAGGTTCTACCACCGCAATCTTTACCGTGTCTGCAGCAAAAGCAACAGCCGTAAAGCAACAAATCACCATGAGTGCCGAGAAACCGAAAAACGCCGTTTTTTTCATGTTACCTTTCTCCTTTTGTTGTGGTTTGCTTGCAGCTATACTTCTAAATAATCTTTCCTGACATCTTCTGCCGCCATAAGCGCAGACCTGTCTCCTTCAAATACAATCTGGCCCTTACTCATGATATAGAATCGATCCGCTATTTTGATGGCAGCATTAAAATTTTGCTCCACCATCAACACCGTAACGCCCGAGTCACGAACCATGGAAAGCATTTCCAATACATCTTTTACAATCAACGGAGCCAGGCCTTCCGTTGGTTCATCCACAAGAATCAACTCCGGATTGCCGAGCAGTGTCCTTGCGACGGTGAGCATCTGCTGCTCGCCTCCGGACAGGTGTTTGCCTTTGTTGGATTGCCGTTCTTTCAATCTGGGAAACAAATGGTAGATTTTGTCGATGGTCCAGCCATCGATATTCGATTTTTTCCCCTTTTTCGGTTTTATCCCCATGAGGAGATTCTCGTGAACGTTTAGGCTGCCGAAAATCCGTCTTTCCTCCGGGACGATGCCGACGCCGAGGCGGGCAATTTCATACGATTCCTTGCCGACAATTTCCTTGCCATCAAAAACAATGTTTCCCTCCGTCGGGGGGGCAAGCCCAATAATACTTTTCAGCGTCGTTGTCTTTCCCACTCCGTTACGTCCCAAAAGACAAACGAGTTCTCCTTTCTGCAGTTGCATCGAAACACCATGGAGGATGTGGCTCTTACCATAATGAGTATGAATCTGTTTGATATCTATCAGCATTGCTATTCCTCTCCAAGATAGGCTTCCTTGACCCTCTCGTCGTTTCTTATTGCTTCGGGTTGGTCGGAAGCAAGTATGGCGCCATAATGTAGCACCGATATGGTATCGGCCAGAGAAAAAACGACGTCCATGTCATGCTCGATGATCACAAGCGTTCGTCCTTTGGTAATTTTATTTATCATGTTAATTGCATCGGCCGTTTCTTCCCGGGTCATCCCTGCCGTGGGTTCGTCTAGAAGAATCAGATCGGGATTGATGGAAAGCGTCACACCAATTTCCAAGGCGCGCTGCCGGCCGTAGGAAAGGGAGCTGACCGATTCGTCCATGACGTCCGTCAGGCCGATTTGTTCTGTAATAGATTCGGTCTCTTGATTAATATCGGCAATACTTCCCGGTCTTTTTAAAAAATGGTGTTGCAGCCCTTGGCGGGACCGGACGCCGGCCCGGATGTTTTCGAAAACACTCATTTCAGGAAAGACATTTGTGATCTGAAAGGAACGAGACATGCCCATACGGGAAAGGAGATAAGGCGATTTATTCGTAACATCCGTTCCCTTGAATGCGATTGATCCGGAAGATGGCTTAAAATTGCCCGTAATAATATTGAACAGCGTCGTTTTTCCCGCGCCATTGGGGCCGATGATGGCATGTTTTTCCTTTTCCTTGACCGTAAAATCGACGCCCGTTAGGACTTTAAGACCCGAAAAATCTTTGTGAATATTCCTGACTTGAAGTATATTGTTCGGCTGTTTCATCGATTCTGCCCTTTTGTTTCGGATCGACCGGTTTTGTCCATAAGGCCGGATATGCGATCTTTTATTGAGGCCAACAGATCGGACAGTCCGCCCGGTACATAGAGAACCATGAATATAAAGATAAGCCCCATGATCAGAGGCCAACGATCGGTGATGTCGCTTAGATAGTCCTGGAGAAAAGTAAAGGCAAAGGCGCCGATAATCGGTCCAACAAAGGTTCCTGTGCCGCCGATAAAGGTCATCAGCAGGACCGTTGTCGTCATGTCGATACTGATGGCCGTTATGGAGGTAAATTGAAAAAACAGGGCATAAAAAGAGCCTGCGAAACCTGCCAAAGCACCGGTGAATGTGAACAGGTACAATCGGCTGATGTTCGTGTTATAGCCGAGAAATTTCATTCTCTCTTCATTTTCCCGGATAAGGCAAACCGTTTGGCCCATCGCCGTTTTTGTGAAATACCAGCAAAATAGTATGACGATGCCGATGATAAGGCCTGTAAAATAGTAAAAGGTTGTGATGTCTGACATATTCAGCTTTATGAAATACAGATTTAAATCGGGTCGTGTGACGCTAAGCCCGTCGTCGCCTCCTGTAATGGAATGCCACTTGGTGGCAATGGCAAAAAATAGCGAGTTGAATGCAAGGGTAAGAAGTGCGAAATAATGGCCTTTATGGCGGAGAAGAAGACTCCCGGCTAAGAAACCGAGAGCCGTGGTCGCCATAATTGCCATGAACACGGCTCCCAAAATCGGGAGCCCCTTTATATGGCTCAGGGAAATTGCAGTGACATAGGCACCGGTGCCGAAAAACATCGCGTGACCGAATGACAACAGACCGGCATAGCCCAACAGCAGGTTGTAACTGATAGCAAAGAGAGAAAAAATAATCGCTTCTGTAACCAGCAGTACCCGGTATGCAGGGAAGAATACTGGAATAAAAACCCCCAGAACGATGACGATGAGTCCGCAGATATAGGGGCTTGCGTACTGTTTGTTAACCATTCTTATTCCTCCCCGAAAAGGCCAGAAGGTTTGACGATCAAGACGGCGGCCATAAGCATATAAATCAGTGCCATGGATAGCTTTGGTATCAACAAGACACCGAAGGTCTGCAATTCCCCGATAATCAGGGATGCCAACAGGGCGCCGCCAAGGCTTCCAAACCCTCCGATCACGATGACCACGAATGCGTCGATCAGGATTTCATTGGCCATATTGGGATAGGTCGTGAGAAGGGGGCCGGCGATGACTCCGGCAAATCCCGACAACGCTGCCCCTACCGCGAATACGTTCATGAAAACGAATTGGACGTTGATTCCCAGCGCGCTGACCATCTGACTGTCGTTGACGGCCGCTCGGACGATAATCCCCACCCGGGTCTTGTAGATCACAAGGCACATGATCAGGCCGATGATCAGGGCGCAGCATATGATAAAAAGACGGAAGGTCGGATAGGTCAAGCCTAAGAGATGAACGTTGCCGGCCAAAACCCCTTGGACACTCACTGCCAGGGGATAATTGCCCCAGACCCACTTTACGAACTCGGTAATGATGTAGGCCAACCCGAAAGTGAGCAGCAGTTCATGAACGTTGCCGAAGACGTGCACTCTTCTCAGCAGAAACCTTTCCACCAGCGCCCCAATAACGAATAGAAGAACAGGGCAGACGATAATGGAAAGCCAGAAATTTCCGGTCATCTTGAGAATGGAGAACGAGAAATAGGCCCCAAGCATATAGAAGGCGGCATGGGCAAAGTTCAGGACGTTCATCATGCCGAAAACCAGTGTCAGTCCGGATGAAATCAAAAACAGCAGGCCGGCATAGGCCAGTCCGTGAAGAAAAAATACAGGAACGTAACTCATAAACGACGTCTCCCTTTTTTAACCGCATCGATCCATTTGATATTTTATCACGGCAGATCGCATTCAATCATCACGCCATCTCCCTGGGCAAGACCGCCGCAGATTGCAGCAACCCCTATACCACCGCCCCGTCGCCGCAATTCGTACATCAAGGTTAAAAGAACTCTAGCCCCAGAGGCGCCCATGGGGTGTCCCAAGGCCACGGCACCTCCGTTTACGTTTGTAATTTGACGCAGTCTTTCCAGTTTCTTCTGGTCGCCATTTGCCAGAATTTTTGTGGAAACCAGAGGCATTGCCGAAAAGGCCTCATTGATTTCAATCAAATCGAACTCTTCAACCGCCATCTGATTCTTATCGGCAATCTTTTGTATGGCGATGGCCGGAACGCGTGCGATATTGCGTGCTTCATCGGCAACACTCGCCACGTCACGAATATAGGCCAGGGGCTCCAATCCCAATTCTCTTGCCTTTGGCTCGGACATCAAAAGGATGGCCGAAGCGCCAGCATTGAGGCCAGGGGCATTTCCAGCGGTAATTGTAGGGGTATTGTACACCGTGGGCAGCGTGGCCAGTTTTTCGAGCGTGGTATCCGGCCTGGGGGACTGATCTTCTTCGATTAAAATCGTCTTGCCTTTTGGGCCTTTGACTTCAAATGGAATGATTTCATCCTTGAATTTTCCGGCTTCTTTGGCTTTGGCGTATCTCTGCTGGCTTTGCAGAGCCCATTTGTCCTGATCTTCCCGGCTTACCCCGTATTCCAATGCAACCTCACTGGCATCCACCGATACGGGGTTCCAGCCCTTATACCCCACGTCGGCCATCAGGTCTTCCATGACCAGATCACCCATTCTTTTTCCCCAGCGGGGCCCGGTGACCAGGTATGGCACATTGCTCAGATTTTCTGCACCAGCGGCGATCGCTATGGAAATTTCACCCCCTTTGATGGCTTTGTAGGCCAGTTGGAGGGCTGTGAGGGAGGAACAGCAGGCCCTGTCCACGGTCACCGAAAGCGTCGTTGGCGGGAAGCCTGCCCGCAACAGGGCCTGGCGGACGGGGACATTCATGTAAGAGGCGATCTCAGCGTGTATGCAAGTGCCGTGGAAAATTTCTTCTACCTGGTCCTTTGGAAGATTGACCCGTTCGACGACCTGTTTTAAAACCGCCTCGGTCATTACGATGCTGGAAACCTCCTTCATGGCCCCGCCGAATTTGTCAAAGGGGGTGCGCAAGGCATCCACAATAACCACTTTATTTGTATTCATTATATATCTCCAAAATATCGAGGTGTTGGGTTAGTCGCCGATCAGGGCATTGACGGTTTAGATGACTTTGTGGATGCTTTCGTAATATTCCCGCTCCAGGGCCTCTCGAAAATCCGGGTGCGCAATCTGGATGAGTTCCCTGGCACGCTGGCGGTTTGTCCTTCCCCACAGGTCCGCGATGCCGTATTCCGTAACGATGTACATGACATCGTATCGCGTATCCGTGACGGCTGCACCCGCATCCAGACTGGAAACGATTCTGGAAATGGTTCCATTGGCCGCTGTGGCGGGCATGCAGATAATCGCTTTGCCGTTTTCGGCCATGGAGGCTCCCCGTAAAAAGTCCAACTGCCCCCCCACGCCGCTGAACTGCTTGGGCCCGATCATATCTGCACAGACTTGTCCCAGCAGATCGACCTGGATAGCAGAGTTCATGGCCACCATGTTTTTTTGCTGTGCAATGATCAAAGGGTTGTTGACATATCCGCTGCGACGCAATTCAAATGTCGGATTCTGATCGACGTATGTGTAAAAATCCCGGGTGCCGCCCATCATGGTGCAGGTCACCTTGTCCCTATCGAGGGTCTTTCTGGAATTGTTGATAACCCCTTTTTCTATCATTTTCATGATTCCGGTTGAGGCGAGTTCTGTATGAACGCCGATGTCCTTATGGTTCCCGAGTAAAGACAACACCGTATCCGGAATCGCGCCGACACCTGTCTGGATGGTATCGCCATCTTCGATCAATGAGGCGATATGACCGGCGATGGATTTTTCCACATCGGAAATCTTTTCGGGGACCGGAATTTCATGGATCGGAACATCACCCAGAACAAAACGATCGATGTCTGTGACATGGATCAACGAATCGCCATAGGTCCATGGCATGTTCTGATTCACCTGGGCAATGACCACTTTAGCGTGATCGACCACCGCCCGGGTGTAATCCACAGCGATCCCCATGCTGACATACCCGTTTTTGTTCGGCGGCGTAACGTGGATAAACAGCACATCCGCCGGCAGCCTTGTTGTAAACAGCCGATCCATTTCAGACAATGGGCTAGACGTGAATTCGGCTCGACCTTCCCAATGTGCCCGGCGGGTGGGGCCGGTGTTGAATACGGAGTTGAAGACAAAACTCTTCTGGTACTTCGGTTGGCAATATTCTGCCTGACCCAATGCAAAGCCGCATACCATTTCGACATTTTCCAACTCATCCGCCCGGCGGACCAACGCCTCCCTCAGCATGGTGGGTTGCCCGGGGCCGTGGCCGTCCAATACCCGGTCTCCGGATTTCACAATCCGTACGGCATCATCGGCGGACATGATATGTGAATGATAGTAGCGATCCGACTCTTTAGCGTTCATCCCGTGTCCTTTTCGTATTCGTTGTTCTGATTTTTTCGATTGGCGGCGAGATGCACTCGCCTGCAACAAATAGGGCATTTGAAAAGCTGTTTTTTAACCGCAATGGAGTGTAGCAAGCAATATGCCACGCTGGTTTTCGCAGGGGAAATTAGAACTTTTTTAACGAAAATAATGTGTAACATGTTTTAATTATAATATTATTTGTGAGGTCGGCCATTGACGGTTGTCTAAATATTGACAGCGCCTGTTTTCGAATTGACGAAAAAGGATGGGACGACTGTCGAAATATCGACAGCTCGACACTTTCCCCGACCATATTTTCGGTGACCATCCAAAAAACCGGGAGTGGGTCAGGCGTCGGCGATCTACTGCGGTTTGGGTATCCTTTGGAAGGTTGCGGCAGCGCATTCGGGTCGGAAAAAACAAAAAAGCCCGCGACAGAGAACGCCGGAGGCTTTTTTCGGGTAGGACCCCCACCGACTGTGGGGCTCGAACTTGTCGGGGGCTATTCCTTTTTAAAAAACGTCGTGTCAAACCTACATATTTCACAACCGTACTTTTTCTACCGACAATTCTGCTTGTTTTTCGAGGTCTCACTGTAACTTTTTACTGTTTCCATTCCGATCATCCTTTGGGGATCCCAAATACATCTATCGTCCCACAAGCTGTAGGACAATAATATCCGTAACCACTCCGATACCCCCAACGCCAGAATCCCAACAAACCGCCAGGACGATTTCGAATGTCCAAGTCCATTCTGCAAATCATTTAGCCGAATGAAAAAGGCGAGTTAATCATGAAGTTCTTGAAGGAAATGAAGAAAAAAATGCGCAGCACGCTGCGCCACTACATAATTCTTTCGGATGGGCGTGGTGAAAGTTCGGAAGACAATACGTACAGGTATTTGTTTTGCTTTTAAAACCTTCGTGCTCTTCGTGAACTCTGTGGTGAAAAACATTTTTCATTCAAAACAAGAAAGGGGTCAAGTCCGTTCTTGACTCTTAAAAAAATGTCAGTGTCGAATGTGAGATTACGAAATTATTATTTGTTTTTCCAAAAGCCAACAGTTGAAAGCGAATAAGGTCCATCACAACATTGTGCCGATGACGGGTGTCGGATTACGCTTCGCTAATCCGACCTACAGATCACATGGCTTTGAATTTTTTACGGAATTACGCAGCACGTTAAAAAACCAAATGGGGTCAAGTCCGCTCTTGACTCTTTAGCTGTCTCTCGACCGTGTTTAACTACCAGGCCGCGGGCAGAGGCCGGATGATCATGTCAGGGGGTGGCTCCACCAGGAACCGCTACCCGATGATTCGACCCTTTCGGGTTATTTTCAAAAAAAGTCCGACAACCGCATTCAGAAATCCTCACTTCTGTTCTTTTAAGACACTATTGAGTAGCTACAGCGCCAGAAAATACAGGCATAATTATCTACCAGGTACTGTGTCCATAATGTTGCGATCTCAAGGCGATCATTGACAGATCTCCACAATAAACGGTAATAATCCTTGAGCATTGTTGTTATTCCTGACACATGGGATGAAGAAACTGAACCCGCCCGGCGATATACCCGATGCACCTTCAGGAGGATTTCAGGATGAACCGATTCTTTCGTTTTTCTCTCTGGCTGATCGGCGCTGCAGTGACTTTCGTTTTACTGGGCCATCCGGCCATATCCGATGCAAACAGCAACATCACAGTGCTTTACAGTGGCAAGCGAACCGTTGATCTGTTTATCAGTGATTGCGGGCAGGGAAAAATGTGCGAACTTTATCGGGATGACACCCTGATTGTCCAGAATGAAAACCTGCCGGCCGGCGGTTATTATTACAGTGATTCAGTTGCAGCCAACGAAACATACTTTTATAAGGTCAAACAATATAGCTACAACGAGGACACCCAGAAATGGGACCTGACGTACACCTCTCCTGAAACCGAAGTCGATACCGCTTTTATATGGGGTGATCTTCACAACAGCGATGCCTGGTTAGATAAACTCAACCGCCAGTCTGTTGACTGGGATAGCACGAGCCGCCCCTATTACTGCAAAGGGGTCACGGTTTCGGACGGCACCCTGTATATTTCAGAAGGCGTGGAGGTGGTCTTTTGTGAAAAAAAGGCCGGGCAGTTCACCGATCTGAGCGGAGAAATTTTTGCGGATGAGGTTCAATTCAAACGGGACGACGATACCCTTTACCCGGAAATGGCTGTCAGTGGCGGCAGACTGAAAAATTGTTCCATACAGGATGGGGTAACCCTTAAGATAGAGGGCGATAGCGGAGACTATCAAAAAAACCGGTTCAACGGCCACTATCTGACCCTGAGCGGTCAACATCATGTTTTTCAAAACAATACCGGTGCCGCGCAGGTGTCGCTTTACAATGCATCGCAATGCACGCTCAATGCAAACACGGTCGATTATATCCAAATTTCGGGAAATTCAAACATCATCCGGCAAAATACCTGTCAAACAATCTATGTCGACTGGGGAGACGCCACGCTGATTTCGGAAAACACCATATTAATTGGGATCAGCCTCTCTGCTTTTGCCGGCAACAGTCAAGTGGAAGGAAACATTATCACGGACAAACTGGGCGAGGGATATACCGGTATTTCAGTGGAAGGAAGCGGCAACGTGCTGACGGAAAATCTGATCAGCTACCGGGCTGCGGGCATCCAAGCCAGCGGCAATTCCGCCCATGCCAATACCTTTGAGGGCAACATCATTAAAAACAGCCTCCATTACGGCATTGAACTCAAATTCGGGGCATATGAAAACAGGATCATTAAAAACACAATTGCCCGCAGCGGCTGGAGCGGCATTTACCTTCAGGATGCATCCGCTACCCACCTTGAAAACA
>ENA-ORCT01000380-ORCT01000380.1-marine-metagenome-genome-assembly--contig:-NODE-380-length-22014-cov-3.660482_pt1 | contig 22014 bp, 17 predicted proteins | sample MGYA00248632_ERZ508511 | MGnify/ENA primary metagenome ERZ508511 (study PRJEB26182, sample SAMN06268839) | marine metagenome | isolation source: Tt an P1-techrep anaerobic enrichment on pine from sediment...
TGGCTTTCGCCGGGTCAAACGGATAAGGGTCGACATCCTTGCAGTACTCGGCGTTGGCCGGGGCGATATGGCTGTCGTTTCCAATGGTGCCCTGATTCCGAAGGGCGATGGCCAGGATCTTTTCCCGGTGATGGCAGAGTTTCAAGGCCTGGCGGACACGGGGATCTTTCCAGGGATCCTGGTCAACACGAACCCGAAGAACCCGGGTGGCCGCGGTGGGAGTGGAGGTAATCGAAAATCGCGGATCGTTCTGCACCCCTTCCCACAGGGAAACCGGGGGCTCGATCACCGTATCCACCTGCCCCGACCGCAGGGCAGCCAGGTCAGCGGCCGGATCGTCGCCCAGCTGGACCATGACGATCTCATCAAGATACGGCAGCGGTTTGCCGTCGGCGCCCTTGATCCAGTAATCCTTGCGGGCCACCAGTCGGCACCGTTCGCCGGGGACATACTCTTTCATCAGGAAGGCCCCGGTTCCCACCGGCTCTTTGGTGATATCGCCACCAAACTCTTTTGGCAGGATGCAGGCTCCATAGTGATACAGGTGCTCGGGCAGAACGACCGACGGACTCTTCAAATGGCAGACCACCGTGTAATCGTCGATCTTTTCCTGACCGGCCGGGTCAACGTAATTCAGCGACCCCAGAAGGGACGACCCGACATCCTTGCTCAGCCACTGGCTGAAATTGAAAATGACATCGTCCGCCGTCAGTTCCTTGCCATTGTTGAAGGTGATTCCTTTTTTAAGCTTGAGCGTCCAGGTTTTAAGATCGTCGCTGGCGTCCCAGGACTCGAGGAGGTAGGGATGGGTGATGCCGCTGGGGTCGGTCCGGGTCAGGTAATCAAACACATGGCGCCATGCATGGGACTGGCTGACCAGGGAAAACCGGGCGGGATGATCGACACGTTCGATTCGGGTCGCCGCTTTGAGAACACCGCCTCGGGTGATGGGGGTCGACGCCGCGCGCGCCTTGGGCAGAGCCCCGAAGCCCAACAGATGCGCACTGCCTGCTGACAGACCCAGCAAGGTAGCCAGGCGCAGAAAACTGCGTCGTGACATATTGCCTTTTTTCAAATCCTCTTTCGCCTCAAGGATAAGCGGGTGAATACGGCGTTCGTCCATATTTTCCTCCTCTATGGATTACAGTGAGTGCGGGTTGCCTTCAGGTCGTGGCGCCCCTCCCGTTTAAAATGAGGATGGGTGAGTCAAAAAGATAGTCGTGTAACGGTAAACATGTCATGTCCACAACAGTATCGACCGACATCCCACGTAACAATTTAATCATATTTTTCAGATAGTTAGCACTACAGGTAGTTAAAAACTAACATATACCACCTAAAAACTGATATTTCAGTTGCTAACATAACATATTATAGGTGTAAATAAAAAATATCAAAAGCAGCCCACCCTATCGCCCTTGCCCATCAACAGAAAATGCATTATACAAATTTGATAATACCCAGTTTCGACATATGATATATCAACACTTAAATCTGTCCATTACAATTACCCAAATCACGGTAACACCTTCGATTACAACTATTTCTCTCTATTCATGGTGCCGTTAATACCAACTTGAAAGGAAGCTCTCATTCAATGGCCAGAGCGCTGCAGAAAACAAATAAAAGCAAAATTTATCACGACCTGAGGCGTGCCATCATTACGGGGCAGTATCGGCCGGAAGATCGCCTGGAGGTCGAAGCCATTGCCGGTCGATTTGGAACCAGCGTATCGCCGGTGAGGGATGCACTTCAAATGCTCGGCCAGGAAGGCCTCGTGACGATTCGTCCCCGGTCCGGATATTTCGTTACGCGCATGACCCTCAAACAACTGAAAGATCTTCTGGAAATTCGGGAAATCCTGGAAATCGCCGCCGTCGAGCGGGCGACCGAAAACATCACCACAGATCAACTGAATCAACTGGAAAGCGTCCATGGCGATTACACGGGAGACGATCCGGATTCCTATGATCGCTACACCGAGGAAAACCGCAGGTTCCACGTGGGTCTCGCGCAGGCGTCGGGAAATTCGGAACTGGCCGATCAGATTGGCAGGCTCCTGGATCGGCTGGCCCGCTTTATGGTGATGAGCCACAGCGGAAAAATTATGAAGGATGGTCACCAGCGAACGATCGATGCACTGCGAAAAAAAGATGCCACCGCCGCGCGCAACAACCTGAGAAAAGAACTTCAAACGTCGCGTCAGACGATTCTGGACCGGGTGATGGATGAGGAGGCGGATCGCTGGACCGTGATGTAGCACCCATCAAATGGATAACAAGGTCTTCATCCAATGCGTTTTAGATGTTGACATTTTTTGTGAGATATCTCATCTTCTGAACAAGGTGCCATAATCGGCTTAATAGGGAATCCCGTGAAAATCGGGAACGGTCCCGCCGCTGTAACCGGGGACGAAATCTGCAAATAACCACTTTCTCATAGTAATCGGGAAGGGAAGGTGCAGAAAGTAGAACGATCCGGAAGTCAGAAGACCTGCCTTACTGATAGTTGCCGCGGTGATACGGCAGTCGTGCCAAGGTATTGGGGGAACATACCCGCCAGGTACGATTGAACAGCAGGGCCAAGAAAGCTGGGTGCAGCCCTTCAGACCGCACAGGTTTGGAGGGCTTTTTTTATTCAATGATCCCTCCAGATTCAAGAAAGCTTCCGGCACAGTATTTTCAGCCGATACTTCGGATGACTTTCACCGTCACCCATTTAAAAAAGGAGGAGACATGTACAAAATTTATCGCACGCCAACCCATCATCTCGGCCTGACAAGCACCCCGGATTATGTGCTTTACGAGGGAAAACTCTATCCCACCGCCAGCCATCCACGCGGCTGGTCCGAACACCCGGACTATGAGCTGAAATCCGATGGGAAGCTCTATCGATCGGGCTACCATCCGCTGGGCTCCGGCGCCCTCCCCGATTATGAAATCGGAAGCAATTGCCTGATTTACCGTACCGAATCTCATCCGGACGGAAGTTCATCCGCTCCGGATTACGAACTGAGAGAAGTGGGGCAATAAGGGTCGTCGGAAAATCGAACGGTATTGATTAGCATTTCTGTTTAAACATCGAGTGTCACGGCGTGCCGGGTGCCTGGTATCCGTAAGGACCGGAGACCCCGGGATGGGTCTGCCATCGCCCGGCACGCCATTTTCCAATAAGGGGATTCTGATGACCGTTATGCCGCCGCTGAAGACCAGCCCGGAAGTCAAAAACGATTTACATAGCGACAGTTTTCAAACACCGGCGAAATCAAATCGATTCACCAGGGGATACGTGCAGGTGTATACCGGAAATGGAAAAGGAAAAACAACTGCCGCCATCGGGTTGGCCATGCGCGCCGCCGGAGCCGGGCTGAAGGTGATTATCGTGCAGTTCATGAAAAGCGGAAACTACAGTGAAATCAAGGCACTTGAAAAGTACTCCGGGCATATAACCGTCGAGCAGTATGGCACCGGCAAATTTCTGACGGACAGGCCAACAGAGATGGATCTCAGTTTCACAGCCAAAGGCCTTTACCATGTCAAAGCGGCGGCGTCATCCGGAAAATATCAGGTAATTATTCTTGAAGAAGCAAACATGGCGGTCTTGTGCGGCCTTCTCTCGGTCGATGATCTGTTAGATGTTATCGAGACAAGGCGTCCCGACACAGAGATCGTCATCACCGGGCGATATGCCCATCCCAAAATCATCGATGCGGCAGATCTGGTGACCGAAATGAAAGAAGTCAAACACTACTACACCAGAGGCATCCAGGCAAGGACCGGGATTGAGAAGTAATGTGCCAGACGCTTGTTCTTCACGCCGGTGATGCGTGATGGGTTGCGGCTTGCCCGCGTTAGAGCCTGTCTGAAAACTAAGGGATTGAAGCTGATTAAATTCACGTTCCTTATTTACTGCCATCAGATTCATCGCCCTGGGCAAGGATCCTGCCTTCACCGGGATACAGGGTCCGTTCCTCCTCCGGGGTGGGGTGTTCGACTTCCGACCAGGCCCACGTTTGCGGCTCGGCCCCCTCGCTGGTTATGACGGACGGTCGGCGGTCTTTCATCATGGGATGAGTGCGAAGGTCGACATCCGGCACGGCAGCGCTGAATTCGATCGGGATATTGTTCGGATCAAACGTATACAGGGAATGAATAAAGCCGTGATCGATGATTTCGGACACCCAGAAACCGGTTGGCTCCAGTTTATCCTTGAGTATCAGGAAAGATAGCTGATCTGCATAATGGCCGAGGCCATTTCATTTCCAATGCACTTGTACTCGTGAGAACAATTGGCCTGAAATTTCAGGAACTCGTTTTCATTGATCTGAAACGTTTTGCCCTCAACGCAAATTTCAAGCGCCCCCTTTGTAACAAAAACGTATTCATAAACGTTGCCCTCGTGAGGCTCCCCATCAAAAACCGTCCCCGGGTCAATTTCAATGTAATATGTTTCAAATGATTGATGCGGCTCAAATGGAATTAACGGAAAAAGGCGGTAATGTTCGGACTTTGCCGTAAGCGGTTTCTCCCCGCGAAAGGATCTCACTTCCGCCTGGACCGCCGGTTTCCGGAGCAAAGCGGTAAACGAGACACGCAGCCCATTTGCAATTTTCCAGATTGTCGCGATGGTCGGGCTCGATTTGCCGACCTCGATCTGCCTCAGCATACTTTTACTGACACCGGTCAGACTGGAAAGCTGATCCAGACTCAGCCCTCGACTTTCGCGTATATTCCGCAAATTGCTCGCAATGGCTTCAACAGACTGTTCCATATAACAAACACCTTGACAATATATTGTCCGAAAGTTAATTTAACGTCCAAAAGTTTGTTAAACAATACAAACCGGCCACACATTTTTCAAGAGGTGTTTGCGTGGACATCGAAATGGTTCCCCTGATTTCATTTGTGATCATTACAACATTTACCCCAGGCCCCAACAATATCTCAAGCGCATCGATGGGCCTGATACACGGCTACCGGAAAACCCTCAATTATCTGCTCGGCATCGCATCGGGCTTTTTTATCGTCATGCTCTTATGTGCCTACCTGTCCAGCACCCTTCTGACCGTCATTCCCGCCGCTGAGGAATATTTGCGATGGGTTGGAGCCGGCTACATTTTATGGCTTGCTTACGGCACGCTGCGTTCCACGTATTCATTTTCAGAGACCAATGGCGGAACCCGTGCATTCACAACGGGTTTTATTCTGCAGTTGGTCAATCCAAAAGTTGCCGTGTATGGTCTGACGCTGTACTCGACATTTCTGGCCCCGATTTCCGGCCACCTCGACTATCTTTCCGTATCGGCGGTGACCTTCGCATGCACCGCATTTATATCCACATCGACGTGGGCGTTGTGCGGTGCGGCAATCAAAAACAATCTCAAAAACGATTCATTCAGAAAGATAATTAACACGGCCTTGTCCCTTCTGCTTGTCTACACAGCGATAGAACTCTCGGGGCTTATAATCGGGTTTTGAAGTCAAGTGCGCATGCCGCTCAGTACTTTTTCAGTTTAGAGTTTGAGGCTTGAAAAAACGGGTTCCAACAAAAATGGCCCTCCTGCCATGATTTGCAGGAAGGCCATTGGAGTTATGCTGCCCGATTTATGATCGAATCGCAGGGGATTATGCCATCTCTTTCTTGAGCCAGCTGTCGAATTTCTTGAGGATTTTTTCAGTGGCTTCGTCAACCATCTTCGGCATATTCCTGGAAAAGGTCACACCCATGCCCTGGATCACGCCGGTGTCCGAAGTTTCGGAAATGGTCTTGTTGAAGATCTGATTTCCGTCCCTGTCACAAAGGAAAAAAGTCAGACTGCCCCAAACCTTGGTGCCGCCGGAAATCCCAAAAAGGCCGTTGTTTCGTGCAAGCTTGTACTGCCAGGTGATGATCATGCCTGAATCAGCGCCGGCTTTGGAGATGGCAGCCTTGATCTTTTCCTTTTCGTTAAAGGCCAGCTTCTTGTACCCCTTCGGGGTGACCTTGCTGTCCAGGGTTCGAAAATTGCTGTCGTCAATCGTTTTGTATGCCGTGGTGCCAATGACCTTTTTTTCCGGTACGAAATCAAATGGATAGTTCCTGCCGCTGTTCAGGATATTTTTTTTCAGCGCCGGTATTTTTCCGCTCAGGTCGTAATCGTCGCCCTGAACAGCATTGACCGCCGTGGCCAGCAGACTCCCTCCGAAGGTTTCAGTAAAGTCAACATATTCTTCACCGTACATGGAAACTACAGCGACCGTCTGGGTGGTCTTAAGAGCCTCCACGTTTGTCTTGAATACGGACACACAAGAGGTGCAAACCAGAGCAATCGCCAACAGACAAATCCACCTTTTCATTAACTTCTCCTTTTGAAATTCATTATAGGCCGGCATCGTAGCGAATGTCATGCAACTCAAGTTGTGCCCCAAAATGGAGCAGGCGGAAAACGGTCGTTGCAATGACCACACCATACCGAACCCAACTAAAAAAGAGCCTTTAATAGGGGCGACCGAATCGTAAATCAAGAAGGAATAGCCCCAAATACATATAAATTTCAATTGGTTCGAACAAAAACTATTCTTACATCATTAGATAAGACCGATTTAGTAAAAATTTCGCACTTTAACTTCCGATCCATCCCAATGATCTGCGTTTAAATGTATGAAGAAATAATTCAGAAGCATCCCGTTTTGTATTTGTCGCCTCTAAGCGCGTAGCTGGTAGCACACCCCCGCGTTGATTACTCCTGAGTTGTGGCCGATCTGATGCCGGGCCAGAGCGGATTCCTTTTTCAACCAGTAAGACAGCGTCGTAAGGATAGCGCCGCTTCAACTTCCAGACGGTGGAAACGCCCACAATGCCACCACCGATGTGGCTTAAACTTGAATTTACTATTGATTTTTTATTTGATAGTATCTAATTTTGATACAAACAAAAGAAAGGGATGCAATGCCGGATCGATTGTTATTCATGTTGTCAAAAGTTCAGCACCGGTTATCCGCTCACATTAAACGGGAGCTGAAAAAAGAAGGTGTGGTCCTGTCACCCGGGCAGATCGGGATTCTTCTTGTGCTCGACCTTGACAGACAAACGACCATGGGGCATCTCGGCCGATCGCTGGATATTGATAATGCTGCCATAACCCGCTTGGTGGACAAACTTGAAAAACAAAACCTGGTCGAGCGCCGCATCAATCCGGATGACCGGCGCCAGATGTTGATTCGCATTACCGAGATCGGATTGGCCACGGCTGAAACGGTAAAAAAAGTGGCCAAAACCGCAAACAACAGAATTAAGGAGGGATTCACCGAAGAGGAAATCGCCATTTACAAACGGGTGAACCTGGCTATTCTTGAAAAATTCGGGTGATTTTTTTTAGCTTTTTATTTGATACTATCAAAAATTGTAAGAGACAAACAAAGGAGACTGAAAATGAATCCGGTGCTGAACATTTATCAGACTTGCGCGAAACTTCCATTTGGAAACGTCCTTTTCTCAAAACTGGTGTGTTTCAAGGCACCGTATTTCGGGAGTATCAAACCGCGTTTTACCGAATTAAGACCCGGTTATTGTGAGATTCTGCTGCGAAAAAGACGGGCGGTCACCAATCATCTCAAATCGGTCCACGCCATTGCCATGTGCAATGTCAGTGAACTCGCGGCAGGAACCATGCTGGAAGCCAGTATCCCGCGGAACATGCGCTGGATCCCGAAAGGAATGACGGTATCGTATTTGAAAATTGCAAAAACCGACCTGACGGCAACGTGTGAAATCGCCTTGGAGGACCTTGACCGACCCGGCGATTTTCCCATGACCATTCACGTGACGGACAAAAATGGGCAGGAGGTTTTCCGGGCTGTGATCACCATGTATCTGTCGTTGAAAAAGCAATAATCCTGCTGGACAGTGCGCATTAATGTGAGGCCATTCGGATTTGGCCGGGTTCGGCCAGGCGATTGTTTTCCCATCCACTCCGGCAAACATCTGTAATCATGCCAAGAGCTGAAAGGAAGTCCTGCTCTCTGGGAAAAAGGGATAAGTGTCCGGAGCCCGGAACGATATGAAGACGCCTCACCGCAGCATTCGTTGCAGAGTCCTGGATTCGCTCGATAACTTCCCTGGGTATGACATGATCGAATTCGGCCGCGATGATCAACAGGTTTCCCGTGAACCCGGACAGAATAGTAAAGGCATCCGAGTCCTGCCAACTGCCGGAAACGCGGATTGCAGCCGAAAACAACGGACCAAACGGGATGTCATATGCTTGGGGCGTATAAACCGCCGGCACCAGCAGTACCAGATTGTCCACGTCAAAACGTTCGGTCAGTTTTATTGCAGTATAGCCGCTCATGCTGACGCCGATCAGCGTAAGCGGCTCGATGCAGGCGTGCCGGATGACAGCCTCCGCCTGATCGGTCCGTCCACGAAGCGTGGAACCCAGCAGGTTCCCGCCGGTCTCACCGTGTCCGACAAAGTCAAAGCTGACCGATGACATGCCGTTGTCATTCAAGGATTTCCGCAGCCTTGAAAAACGTGCCCGGGACGATTTCCCGGCGCCGTGCAGAACGATGGTTCTGCATCCCGTTTCGTATTCGTCCCCTCGAAGCGCGTATCGGTCAAAAGGCAATTCAAAAGCTCTGGGAGTCACCGGTTCATTCTCACGCTGCAGATTAATCATTTTTTATAGCAGTTCACATTGTGGGTCAGGTGTCCGGTTTCAGAAATTGGCACCTTAGAGGCCTGACACCCGAAACCTGACACCTTAAACCTCTGAATTATCAAAGCACCCGGCAACATCGACAACATGTTGTCGATACGACGCCGGTAAGCGCCTAACCCGGACCGGTATTCATTCCCCCTATCTGTCATCATTACGGGTATTTTCCCTCATCCACGGCAAGGCATTGCCTGATCAGGTTTTCAGAACAGATGTGGTTGAAGGAAATTTTTCCGATGAAGTTTTTCCTGCCGAACACCTGGCGGGTAATATCCTTCACCGATTGCCCCTGCGCGTGCATTTTTTTTACTGTATCCACCAGTTCGACGAAATAGTCCCGTTTCTCACGGATCCGGTCCCTTCCGTTTTGAACCACCCCTTTGTGGGCACAAAAAAGGATGTTGAAATCACAGGCGGCTATTTTCATGAGACTTTGGATTTCCCCTTCCAGGTCTTCGTCGGCCCGGAACAGTTTTGGCCGCGTGGCGAGGAAAAGATCGCCGGAAAAAAGCCACTTTCTGTCCGGCTCGAGAAGGCAGACATGATCCGGTGCATGTCCCGGGGTGGAAATCGGAACAAGGGTGTGGCCTCTGCCCGTCCGGATTGTTTCAGGCATGGTCTGGGGCGTAAAGGGCCGTGGGCGTCCCCAGAAAAATCTCTGATAAGGTTTCAGAGGAAATCCGCTCGAAACAGGACGGATTCCCTTTGTATCAATGTAGACAGGCACCTGGAACCGACGCGAAATCGGGGCAGCGTTTCCACTGTGATCCTCATGATGGTGGGTCAGAATCACCTGCCGGATCGGCTTTTCGGAAAGATAGTTCTTTACCGCAGCCCACTGATTGGGCGGCCCGGTATCGATGATCGTATCGCCGATCCGGTAGACAATGGCGGTACTGTTGTCGGCCAGATTGAATCGTCCAAAACGGGCGCCTTCCACCTCGTCGTAGTCCATCCGCTTACATAACGCCATCTGAAATCCCCGCACGGCCGGCATTTTGCTGGATTGCTGTGGAGCCTGTCATGGCAACACGCCTCCTCATTTTTAAGTTTTGCGCAAAACTAAATACGCAAATTTTTTTCAACCTTATTTAAAAGGAGAAACAGGATCTCCTGTTCCTCGCCGCTCATCGAACGAAAAAGTTTTGTTTTCAACTTCCTGGAGATTTCCGCCATGGCATCGATATATTTTTCCGAGCGCTTTGTAAGCTTGATCCTTACACGACGGCCATCTTCCGGATCGGGGATTTTTTCCACATACCCGTTTTTCACCAGATGATTGATACTGTTGGAAACGGTGGATTTATCCTTGTAGGACCGGTCCACGATCTCTTTGACATAACTGACCCCCTGACTGTGGATGATGTAGAGAATGTCACCGTATGAGGGTGGGAGGTCCTCGACTCCGGCCCTGGACAGTTCACGCTCCAGGAAGGTAAAGGATAGGTGGCGGATGCTGCTGAGCTTGTACAGGAAGTTGGTATTGGTTGTTTTCATTTTTGTTTGGTACAAAACTTAAATTCAGATGTCAAGACGCCCATAGTTTTTGTCGAGAATTTTCACGAATCAGCTTTGGGGACTGCCGGCAAAAGGCTTGACAGACCATTTTTTCAGGCGGCTGTAACCGGAGGCCAGTCTTGTCTGCGTAATTGAAATCAACGCGTACAACGTCGGCACGACCACCAGTGTTAACAGGGTGGCCACCAGCAGGCCGAAAATCACGACGATGGCCATCGAACGCCACCACTGGGTCGATTCACTGGCCATGGAAATCGCCATGTTGTGAAAATCATAACTGATGCCGGTCACCATGGGCAGCAATCCCAGAATGGTGGTGATGGCGGTCAGCAGCACCGGCCGCAGGCGCGTGGCTCCGGCGGCAACGACCGCTTCGGTCAGTTCCATGCCCCGCTGGCGCAGTTTGTTGATATAATCGATGAGCACAATCGCGTTGTTGACCACAACACCGGCCAGCGAAATGATCCCCACGCCGGACATGATCACGCCAAACGGCGAGCGGAGCACATACAATCCCAAAAACGCGCCGCCCAGTGATAGGATGACCGACGTCAAAATGATCAGCGGTTGGGCCACGGAGTTGAACAGGGTCACCAGTATCAGGAAAATGAGAAAAACCGCGACCACAAAGGCCTTGGAAAGAAAATCCTGCGATTCCTGCTGATCTTCGTTCTCCCCGGTGAATTTCAGGCGGTATCCGGGCGGCAGCGCAAAGCTGCTCAGCATCTTCTCGGCCTGGCCCCGCACCACCGCGCCGGTGGTTTTGGTTTCATCCACATTGGCTTTGACCGTTACCACCCGGTCGTGGTTGATCCGCACAATATCGCCCATGCTGCCCGCGTAATCGATGGTCGCCAGGGTGGTCAGCGGCACGAGCTGGCCGGAAGGGGTCGGCAGCATCATCTTGTGCAGCACGTCGGTCACCCGGCGGTCATCTTCGCCGAGGGTGACGGTGATGTCGTAGTCTTCATCGCCCTCGTAGAATGTGGACACATCCAGCCCGTTGTAGGCTGTCTTCAATACTGCCCCCAGCGCATTGGTGGTCAGCCCGAAAATCGCCGCCTTCTGGCGATCGATGCGCACCCGCACCGAGGGCAGACCGGCCACGTAGTCGTCCTGGATATCTTCCACAAACGGGATTTTTCCGATCTGGGCTTTTACCTGCTCGGCGATGGCGCCCAGTTTGCTGAAATCATCGCCCGCGATCTCGATGTTAATCGGCGCTCCGGTGGGCGGCCCTTCCTGCTGCTCGGCCACGGTGATGCGCGCACCGGCAATTCCCTTGACGCGCTTTCGAATCGTTTCCAGATCGATGGCGGTGGGCGCCAGGCGCTCTTCAAAATCGACGAACTGGATACCGATATGATTTGGCAGATTGCTGTCAAAGGAAAAACCGCCGGCCCCCTGAACCGCCTTGGCATAAATGTGCTCGATATTGTCGATATCGCCGGGCCCTTGAAAGACCTTCCCATTTGCCTTTCGATGCTCCTGCATCTGAAAGGCGGCCGCATAGGCATCTGGACTCCGGGCCAGGGTGGTGTCCGGCTGGCCCACAACGGCCAGTTCCGCCTGGCGCAGAATCCGGTCCACATAATCCAGGTCGGCCCCTTCGGGCGGATTGATGTTGACATACACGCTTTTCGGGTCGATCGCCGGGAAAAACTCGACCGGTTTTTCGATACCGCCCCCCAGCAGCCAGATCTGGATCAGAAGGATCAGGACTGAAAATGAAATCACCAGCACGGCGATTTTGTGCCGGAGCGCGCCGGAAAGGAGCTTTGCATAGGATTTGAGCAGCAGTCCCTGGATCGGGATGGGGGCTTCGCCGGAGTCAGCCATCGCCTCGGCGCTGACCGCGGCCGTGCCGGGGAGGCGTCCGTTGAGCTTCATGAAGATCGAGCACAGTGCCGGGTTGATCACCAGGGCGACAACGAGGCTCGAGGCCAGCGTCACAAGCAGCGTGATGGGCAGGTATTTCATGAATTCGCCCATGATGCCGGGCCAGAAAATCATCGGGAAAAAGGCGGCGAGCGTTGTCAAGGTGGAGCCGATCACCGGCCAGGCCACCTCGCCGGTGGCGCGCATGGCGGCTTGAGTGGTGGGCACGCCCTGCTCCATATAGCGATAGATGTTTTCCACGATGACAATGGCATTGTCCACCAGCATGCCCAGGGCCAGGGTCAGTGAAAACAGCACCACCATGTTCAGGGTAATCCCCAGGGCCTGCAGAACGATAAACGACAGCAGCATGGAAAACGGGATCGCCAGGCTGACCAGAAGGGCATTGCGAAATCCCAGGAAGAAAAAGAGCACCACGATGACCAGCAACAGGCCGGTGATGATATTGTTTTCCAGATCGGCCACCATCAGGCGGATTTCCTTGGCCTGATTCATCAGCTTGGTAATACGGGTGCCGGAGGGCCAGGTCGGCTGCCGGCGCTCGATCAATTCATCGATCTGGTCGGTAATCTGGATGATATTTTCACCGATGCGCTTTTTCACCGCGATATTGACCGAACTGATGCCGTCCAGCCGCGACCGGCTGGTTTCGTCCTTGGTGCCGTCTGAAACGTGCGCGACATCTTTCAGGTAAATCGGATAGCCCTGGTGGGTGGCCACGACCAGCTGCAGGATTTCCTCCGGGGTTTCAAATTCGCCGGGCACCCGCAACTGATAGCGGCCGTCGCCAAGTGTAATGGCCCCTCCGGAAGTGTTCTGGTTTTCGCTGGCCACCACCTGCTGCAGCATGCTGATGGGGATACGGTAGTAGGCCAGTTTGTCCGGATCGATTTCGACACGAATTTCCCGCTCCAGCCCCCCGGTGACGTCGGCTTCCAACACACCGGCAATCGCCTCGATATCATCCTTCAGATCATCGGCGATCTGCTTCAGGCGCCGTGGGCCGCAGGTACCGGAAAGCGAAAAAACGATAATGGGCAATTCCGAGAAATTCACCTCATAAACCGCCGGATCGTTTTCAAGGTCGGACGGCAGATCCGGCTTGGCCTCATCCACCTTGTCCTTGACCTTGGAAAGCACGTCATCGATGTCGGTACCGGGTATGAATTCAACATCGATCTGGGAAACCCCCTCGGAGCTGACGGACTTGATTTTTTTGACGCGATCGAGGCCTTTGAGTTTTTTCTCGATCTTGATGGTAATTCCGGTTTCAATATCGGTAGAGGATACCCCGCGGTAATCGGTTCGCACAAAGACATGCGGAATGGTGATATCCGGTGAACTTTCCCGGGGCAGCGAGAAATAGCTGTAGGTGCCGACCACGAGAATGATCAGCGCCAGCACGACCACGCTGATCCGGTTTTTAATCGCTGTATCCGATACGATCATCGACTCAGCTCCTCGGCACTGTGGACGGTTCGGGTCACGTTGACCGCCTGGCCGTCATCCACATGGTGCTGGCCCACCACCACGACCCGGTCTCCGGGGGTCAGTCCGTCTTTGACCTGCACGCGCCATCCGTCCTGGATACCGATGCTAACCGGCTGAAGATGCGCCATTTCGTCTTCGACCACATATACGGCCGGCCGCGTCTGGTAGTTGAGCAGGGCATACAGCGGAACGGCCAGCCCATCGGTGACTTCGTTTTTAATGATCTCAACCCGCGCGAACATATCCGGCAGAATGACGCCTTGCGAATTGTCGATGGCGATTTCCAGGTTGTACAACCGGGCCATGCTGTCGGCGGTTTTGGTCAGGTAGCGGCAGCGGCCCTCAAACTGCCGGCCATCGAGCGCGTCCACGGCCACGACGAACCGCTCGACCCGGCGCACGGCATCCACATCCGATTCGGGAATGCCGACGGAGACTTTGATCCGATCGATCTGCAGGATCTTGGCCACCGGTTCGGCCTTGTTCATGAACTGGCCGTTTTCACAGTACATGTGATCGACGACCCCATCTATAGGCGCCCGGATGGTACAGCGTTCCAGATCCAATGCGGCGATGTCCATGGCGGCCTTTGTCGTTTTAACCCGTGCCACAGCATCATCCAGTTGCGATTGGGTGGCGAGTTGATCCCCGAAGAGCGACGTCAGCCGTTCATGGCTGGCCTGGGCAGCTTCATAGGAGGCCTGGGCGGATGTCAGGGCATTTTGATAATCCCGGGCATCAATCACTGCCAGAACGTCGCCTTTTTTGACCTGGAGCCCTTCATCGGCAATTTTGGAAATAATTTTTCCCTGGACTTCAGAGACCACCTTGAGTTCGATCCAGGGCTTGACCACACCGGGAAGGTTGAGCCGTTCCTTGATATTCCCGGGCGCCAGTGCCAGCGCCACCACGTTGGTCCGGGGCTCTTCCTTTCGGAGCTCGCTCGCCCTTTTGGATTGGAGCGCCTCGCTTTCGGTTTTTATCTGACCGGCCAGCACGACAATGGCACTGATGAGCAAAAGCGCGAACACACCCGGCAAGGCGCCGGACAGCCGGCGCAGCCATTTTCTCCGGCTCGGGCAGGCGTCGGTGGAATCCGTTTTGATTTGCATGTCAATGTGCTCCTGAATTTTTTTACGAGCCCTGTATGGAGGGTTGTGCATCATGTTCCGTTGATGCAGCGTCCTTTAACTTGTCTTCGATATCCATCAACAAAATACCGCCTGCCCGCTTGAGCTGAAGATCGGCCAGACGCAAGTTATACTGTGCTTCAGCCAGCTCGCGCTCAGCGGTCACGAGCGTCGTATTGGCGTCCATGACATCGACGCTGTTGGCCATGCCATGCTGGGAAAGCCGGGTTACCGCCTCGTAATTCTCCCGGGCGAACAGCAGCTGTGATTCAAATGAGGTGATCACGCTTTGCTGGGTACTCAGATTCAGCCAGGCCTGCTCGACTTCCACTTCAATCTGGCGGGCCTGATCGGATCTGGCCAGGTTCACCTGGCGAAGCTGGGCTTCCGCTTCACCGACCTCGGCCCGGCGAAGGCCGCCATCATAAATCGGCACATCCAACTTGATTCCAAAGTAAATACTTTCGTCATTGATGGCCGACGGGTCCTGCCCCATGCGCATCCAGGCACCCTCCACTCCGATGCTGGGAAAGTAGGCACCCTTGTTGTACCGAATCTGGTTGGCAGCGATTTTTTCCTGCATTGCCAGGCTTTTTAACTCAGCCCTGTTCTGCAGGGCTTTTTCTTTCATCACGGCCAGGTCCGGGAGAACCGGTGCATCGGCTGAGATCCGGATATCATCGATCCGGAAATCACCCGGTGCGCCGGTTAAACGGGCCAGCTCTGCCAGGGCCAGCAACAATAAGTTCTTGACACGGATTCGGTTGGCAACCGCCTGCGAAAGCTCGGCTTCGGTCCGGAACAGCTCGGTCTTGGTCACTTCAGCCAGTTTGAGCCGGGTGTTCACCGCGTTGCGATAGGTCTCGAGACGCTGTACGTTTGCATCGGCAATTTCAACACCGCGATGAACCTTGGCGACATCGAAAAATGTCGCCGCTACAGCCAGCAGGTAAGCTTCTTTGACGGTGTTCAAGTCGTATTGACTTTTTTTGATACCATCCTCGGCCATTCGCAAACCGGTTATTTCGCGACCGTTCAGCGTAAACTGCTGACCGACCGTTACTCCCCATGCAGCATCCCATCCGGGTTGAATTACCGAATCCTGAATCATTTTCTCTTCGCTGTAGCGCCTGTAGCTGCTCACGGCTGAGACGCGGGGGATCAATACGGACAAGGCCTTTTCACGGAGGTATTCGGCAATGACACGGTCCTCTTTGGAAATGGCGATCTTTTCCGCCCGATCCAGAGCCATCCGGTAGCAATCGTTCAGGTTATAACGTGTCTGTTCGCCCAAGGCGTGCTGCGGCCGGGACAAAACGATCATCACAAGCAGAACCAGGCCGCTGAAAATGGCCCGTTGAAAAAGATGACCGATCCGGTTTCCGGTTTCAGGTGATCTGATTTTCATGATTCTATACACGGTCATATACTTGTTTTTCAGTCCATCTTCTGTGTTAAGTCATGGTTAACCAGGTTGTTCAATCCTCGTTTCGAAGCATATTCACGAGGTGGTCCATGTAGTTGGCCACCTGCTGATGGGGGTCAAAGTAACCGTCGCCGAGCATGGCGTGCAGCTGAATACCATCTAAAAAAGCCAGAAAGTTAACGGCGATTTTTTCTGCATCACGGGCAATGCCGGGCCGCAGTTGTCCACTCGATATGCCGTCTAACAAAAAGTCGACGATTATCTTGACCACTCGATGGTGGATCTCAAGAATCAAATGGCGGCGGTTATAAAATACTCCACCGGCCATAAAGGTTTGCATCAAAACTTCCAGAAAAATGCGGATCACTCCCTTATTCGCCGGCTCCAGGCATTCAAGGTGGATAGCGGCGATCCGCTGAAGTCTCTCCACAGCGTCTTCTGTCTCATCACCGACGGCCATTAAATCAGCGACCCACTGATCGCTGGCTTCCATCACCGCGGCGATAAAAAGATCTTCCTTGGTCCTGTAGTATTCGTAAACCGTACTTTTTCCGATACCGGCTAGTGTTGAAATTTCTTCCAGACTTGTGGCCACATATCCCTTTTGGGCGAACAGTTCCAGCGCGGCCAGGGCGAGTTGGCCGGCCTTGTCTGATTTTTTCGTGTCACGTTTTTTCATGTTTCGTGCCTTATTCTCAAATTGATAGCTCAATTCAAGCCATAGCCTCGATGGTTTCGAAAGGGTTAACCGAATGGTTGGTCGGTTGTATTATCTCAACTTTTCTTTGTCAACAAAAACAAAGCTTACAACCAACCGTAATTAAATAGATTTTATTTTATGCAGATTTCAGCAATTTTTTCCGACTCATGGGTCGGATATTACGGGATTTAATTTTCCGGTCGGCGAGAACGAAACCGGCCATGCGATCCTCTTAAACATGGCTTTGAATGGGTTCAAAAAAAATCGGAGGAGTCTATCGATTGGGGCAACGAACGGCTGATCGCTTATCCGGAAATCTGCGATTTGTGGATGGGCACTATCTAAAAGCCTAAAGGACCTCGATTTCGTAACGTTTTAACTTTTTATACAGCCCCTGCCGGGTGATGCCGAGCAATTGGGCCGCTTTCACCCGGTTGCCGCCGGTTTTTTTCAGCGCGTTAACAATCAGTCTGCTTTCCAGCGCTTTGACCTGGTCCGGAAGCTGCGAGTCCGGATGGGTCTTTTCGCCATGCAGATGCTTTCCGGCATGGATCAGGTCGCTGGAACATTTTCGGGGTATAATCATTTCACCCGGCGGTGTAAGCGCGACGAGTCTTTCAATTTCCTGTCTCAACTGCCGGATATTGCCGGGCCAGGAATACATCTCAAAAAGGTTCAGCACATCCGGGGAAAAACCGGCGACTTTTTTGTTGAACAGCCGGATGACATCTTCCAGAAAAGCCATGGACAAGGGAATGATGTCTTCTTTTCTTTCTCTCAGCGGCGGCAAATGAATCGCTACCGAAAAGAGCCGAAAGAAAAGATCCTCACGAAAATTCCCGTTTCGGATCTGGGTTTTCAAATTTTTATTGGAGGCGCAGATGATTCTGAAATCGTATTGAATCAATTTGTTGTTGCCGAGCCGGCTGCCTTCCTTTTCCTGGATGGCTCGTAAAAATTTTGGTTGTATTCGCAGCGGCATATCCGCAATTTCGTCCAGAAAAAGCGTTCCGCCATGGGCGTCTTCAAATCGACCCCGGCGCATCTGATGGGCCCCGGTAAATGCGCCTTTTTCATATCCGAAAAATTCGCTTTCCACCAGATGTTCCGGTATTGCCGAACAGTTGACGGGAACAAAAGCACCGTTTTTCCGGTTGCTGCCGCCATGGATGAGTCGGGCGACCAGTTCCTTTCCAGTGCCGTTTTCCCCCTGGATTAATACCGATACCGGGGTCTTGCGCACCGAGTCGATCAGATCGAGTGTCTCCTCCATGGCCGGGCTCTCGGCAATAAAGGGGGTGTCGATAAAATAGCCCCGGTCAAAGCGCTCGTACTCCCGGTTCAGCTGGTTGGATATCTGGAGAATCGCCTGATTCAGCATGATGCTCTCGATCGTTGTAGAGAGATAGCCGGCGATCTCCTCGAGCAGAACCCGGTTCGCCATCAGAAACGGGCCGCCGTTTTTATTCAACACCTGGATCGCGCCGGTCACCCCGTGCCCGGTAAGGCTTCTGATCGGGCAGCAGACGCTGTTTCGGGTGACAAATCCGGTATCTGCATCCACCTGCGTGTGAAATCCTTTCGACCGCTCCATGTTGTTTTTAATGATTCCCTTTCCGGTGGAAATCACACGGCCGGCAATGCTTCCCTTCCGGGGTGGCTGGATCTGCATTTTCTCAATGCCGGTGCCCAGCATCGAACAGATCCGATCCGAGCCCATTTCGATAATATAAACGGTACAGCGTTCGGCATCCATGAGCGTGGGCAGAATGCGGACATAGAAATTCAGCAGCGCTTCATAGTTGTCTACGGTCCATGCGCTGGCCACTTCCTTCAGTCGGAGCTTGAGTTCATTGAGCCGTTTCCGGATCAGGACCGGCTCGGTGTTCTGAGAAACTGCTTTCATGAGTGACAACCTGATTTACATGTATGTCAACATCGTTGACGCTTATTAGCCGCTATTTATATTGCCATATTTAATAAATGTAAACTTCATTTACATTTATTCCCGAATACGCTGGCCTGCCCGGCCGGGGAGCAGGCACAGTTATGTCCATGATTACATGACGTTATGATGCAATCGGGGACTATCCCCGATTGCAGTCGGTCAGAATGAATTGCAAAACAGATACTTGAACCTTCTCTCCAAGAAAATCCGAATACACCCTTAAAGGATTTTATCAAATAAAATCAACAATTTACTATCCATCAAAAAAATATTTCCACTTTTCTGGCACAATATTTGGAGCACCAATATTTCGCGCCACGATATTTGGCGTAACAATATTTGGATAATGCCGTGGCGGGAAGATTTCTGTTTTGAAACCGTCTCGTTGCCAGCAATACCATCATTGATTTCATCGTCACCGGTGACTTTGCGTTCCTTCGCACCTGTCCATGGGGGGGACACCTATGAGCGGTACGCCAACACGTCGGGCTACCAGGGAGGCAAAATTTGGACATGCGGTTAAAGGGAATTCTTACAGGCTTTCTTGTTCGAGCGGCCCAGACACGTGGTGCCGCCGTGGCGTTGCCGTTTGTGGGCAAGTTGCGGGGGATGAGTTCGAACCGGAAGGCCTGGAAGTGGGGAAGGTTCCTCATGGCCCTGACAGCACGCGGCTGCGGACTCGGTATCCCCTTGCTGATCCTCCTTGCCCTGCTGCTGGGAACTGCCTCCCGCGCGCGGGCGGACCAGTTCAATTGCTCTGACGCCCCATACAACGGTGTTATAGACGGTGACCTCTACCCGTATCCTGACAATATCAAGCTCGACACGAATTGCACGATAAAGAATTACCCGGGTGGGATGAGCACCAACTTCAGCTTTGATAATAATGATCCCACACCTTATCTCATTATCTTCGACAACGTTTTCCACACCGGCCAGATGTCCTGTAACACCGTTGCCGGCCACACCATCTGGTTTGTTAACGGCTCGTCAAGCGCGATCCAGGATGGCTGCCAGAACCTTTTAATACCGGTAGAAAAAATTGATAAACAGATCCCCAGGCCGTTTGCCGCCGTCGGGGTGCCGTTCACCTACACGCTCACGATTCCGGTCCTGTATGACGCAGGCACGGGAAACGTCATCAACTCCAACGGGTCGAATAATGAATTGCACAGCGTCCATCTCACGGACGACCTCAATGCGACGGGTGCGGATCTCACCTATGTGAGCCACAACGCCTACTGGAAGAGTTCCAGTGCTGCAGCGACGCATACATTCTCCGATGTGGGCGGTATGCTCACGTTCGACTTCACCAGCCTTCCCACCGTCCCGGCCGGAGAGCAGATCGTGCTCGAGATCACGGTCGTCCTCAATGATACGCCGGCGAACGCGCCCGGGACGGTGTTTACCAACACCGCCAGGTGGTCATTCGGGAGACTCATCGATGGCGTGTTCTATGAGCCCCTCCCGGGCGAGAATGGAATTTCGGATCCCATGACCATCGTCTCGCCCGATCTGGTAGTCACCAAGTCGACTGCGGCCACAGCCCTGAACATAGGCGACACGGCGACCTACACCATCGATGTCCAGAACATCGGCGGCAGCGATGCCTGGAGCACCACGATCCTCGACAACATCCCCGACGGCATGTGCGCCTATGATCCCACCAGCGGGGCGGGGGTCAGGGCAGAGATTTTTGAGGCGGACGGGATCACCCCGATAACGGGCCCGCTGGCCCAGGGCACCGACTACACCGTCAGCTACAGCGGTGCGTCACCGTGCCAACTCAGCGTCTCCCTGCTGGATACAGCGGCAGCCAGGATCGGGCCTTCTCAGCACCTGATCATCACCTACCAGTCTCAGCTCGACTCGCTTTTCAGCACTGACGGGGCTGCGCTGACCAATGTGGCCGGCGCCACCCGGTGGTTCAGTGCTGAAAGCACATACAGCGGCCGCCGCCAGTACGGCCCTTTCACACTGACCGACGGCACGCCGGGCGTACTCGATTTCCAGGACAGCCAGACCGTCACCGCCGCACTGTCTGGCTATTATTTTGAGAAAACCGTCGAGAACCTCAACACCGGCGCGTATCCGACCACCACGGCCGCTCCGGGGGATACGCTGCACTACCGTGTACGCCTGTTCAATGTTGATCAGACGATCAACGGGATCACGCTCACGGACGCGCTTGATGTGATGAACACCTTCGCGGGCGCGCCCACGAATGTTACCCTCTCCTCCGGCACCTATTCCTTTGATCCCGCCGGTGGGACAAGTGGAACGGGCGAGATACAGGTCACCGGCGTGGATGTGGCGCCCGGCGGCGAGCTGGTGATCGAGTTTGACATCAGCCTCAGATCCACCCTTACAGACGGCACCGTGGTCTCCAATCAGGCGGCGCTCAGCGCCGATCAGGGAACTCCGGGCGATCCCGGCGACGACTTTTCCGCCACGAGCGATGACCCGTACACCAACGGTGTTTCCTCGCCGGATGATCCCACGGACCAGGATCCCACCGACGTGACGATCCAGGTTCCCGACCCGCTGGCCAAGGCCAATCCTGCCCAGACAGGTGTCACCATCGGCGAGCAGTTCAGTTACCGCATCACAGTGCCGGAAATCCCGACAATCGCGCCCCTTTATGACGTACGGATTTTGGACGACCTGGGCCTCGCAGCGGCCGATATGCACTTTATCAGTGCACGTACGGTTTCCGGCGGCAGCTGGTCGCTCAGCAACGCCGGCAGTGCCACCAACCTGATTATTCAAGACTCAGCCACCGGTATCGACATCCCGAAAAATGGTCAGGCGGTCATCGAGATCACGGTGGAGCTGGATAACACCTTAACCAACCAGAGCGGGCTGTCGTTCACCAACAGCGCGTCATACACGTACAACCGGGTGAACGGCAGCGAGGCCACGCGGACAGTCGGCGGACCGGGCAGCAGTGCCGGCATGGTGGTGGTCGAACCTGAGCTGACCGCCGCCAAAACGGTGCGCTATGTCACGCCGGCGGGAAAAGCGCCAACCGATCCCGCTGTCGCAGGCGACGTACTCGACTATACGGTCACCATCATCAACAATGGCACCTCCACTGCATTTGATACCAATGTCGTCGACACGCTGCCGGTGAATCTGTCCCTGGTCACCGGCTCGGCCACGGCCACAATCAACGGCACCCCTGTCGTCGGCTTTGCCCTGGATCCC
>ENA-ORCT01000382-ORCT01000382.1-marine-metagenome-genome-assembly--contig:-NODE-382-length-21980-cov-3.379811_pt1 | contig 21980 bp, 17 predicted proteins | sample MGYA00248632_ERZ508511 | MGnify/ENA primary metagenome ERZ508511 (study PRJEB26182, sample SAMN06268839) | marine metagenome | isolation source: Tt an P1-techrep anaerobic enrichment on pine from sediment...
AATTATTTTCCCCAATTCGCCGGATCCTGGCGCCACTGGTTAAGCGATTCAACCTGCGACTGTTTTACTTCGCCTGACTCCAAAGCTACCTCAATTAACGTTTTGTAGCGGCTTAAAGTTGTGAGTTCAATACCGGCTTCTTCAAAGTTTTCTTTCGCTATTGGCAAGTTGTAGGTGAAAATTGCCATCATCCCTAACACATCGCCACCAAAATTCGAAATAGCTTCTGCGGCTTTCAGACTGCTCACTCCGGTTGATACCAAATCTTCAATGATGACTACTTTTTGTCCGGCCTTGAGGTCTCCTTCAATCAGGTTTTCCAATCCGTGGTCTTTGGGTTTCGCCCGAACATAAATGAATGGGAGACCAAGTTCCTGAGCCACCAGCATCCCGTGGGCAATCGCACCTGTCGCTACACCGGCTATAACTTCTGCTTCAGGATATTTTTCACGAATAAGGTTGACAAACTGATCGCGAATAAATGTCCGTGCATCGGGGTAAGATAAGATCTTTCGGTTGTCGCAGTATATTGGAGCTTTCCAGCCTGATGCCCAGGTAAATGGGTTTGAAGGTTGTATTTTTATTGTGTTTATTTGTACGAGTTTTTTCGTAACCTCTACATGGATATCTTGCATAATCTTTAATGTTTAAACTGATTTTAACGACAAATGTACAAAGTTTTTTTCAATGAGCATCAGCTGCTTTGCGGGACCGAAAAGAACAATTCACTAAATGGTAACATTGATCAATTAGTTGATATTGAGTGTTTTGGTGATTTTTTGCAGCTCTTGTTGCAGTTAGAGCGGAGTAAACATGTTGTAAAACTGATAATTGTCAGGAAACAGGAGCCCGATTTGATGTCATTGCTTAAAGATAACTTAACACAAATTCCGGCAGCTGGTGGTTTGGTCATCAATGAGCGCGGACAATTTCTGTTCATTAAACGAATGGGGCGGTGGGATCTTCCCAAGGGAAGAATCGAGGCAGGAGAAACTCCAGAAGAGGCTGCCATTCGTGAAGTGGAAGAGGAGTGTGGAGTTTCGGGGCTGACCATTAAACGAAAATTGCCTTCTACATTTCATTTGTACCGGTCGCCGTTCATTAAGGATGAAAATAACTGGGTGCTCAAGGAAACTTGTTGGTATGAAATGGGTTATTCTGGTTCTGATCCGTTGGTGCCACAAACTGAAGAGCAGATTGAGGAGGTGCGCTGGGTTGCGAAGGAAGAATTGCCTGCAGCTTGTCAAAAAACTTACGGCAACTTAAAGGACCTGCTTCGTAACTATTTGGATTGATTACGCAGCTCGAATATCCGGTTTTGTTTCAGCAGATTGAGGAAATGCTGTTCAAAACCATCGAGTGGGTTGGGTGCCGGCGATAAAGCCAATTGCCCTTTTTTACCGATCAGGTAGGCCAGCGGAAAATTGCTGACCCGGTAGGTGTCGGCTGCCTTTTCATCCACAACATAAAAGGTTCCCGGCCAGTTTTGCCGGGCGATCAATTCTTTTTTTTCAGCCTCGTCCGGTAAAATCAGGTTGGCAATGTGCAATTCATGTCCGAGTTGGCTGGCTGATTCTTTTAGTTGATCCAAATGTTGCCGGCAAATTGGGTTCGAAACCCTTGTAAAATTCAAGTAGACATATTTCCCGGTAAAATCACGCAGCTGGTGTTTTTCCCCCGAAAAGTCAGTCATGACAATAGCGGGTGCTTCGCTGCCTTGCTGAAGGTAAGTTAATTTTTCTTTCAGTCGGCGGGCAATGCCTTTGTTTTCTGATTTCCATTGGCTTTCTGCAATTTTATCCAGCAGCCGAAGCATACTTCCGGGTGAAAACTGCCCTTGAAAGTAAGCATCATGAATGGATTGCAGAATCACCAGCCGGGTGAGTGACGAGCTCCAGTTGTTTTTTGTCATCAGGAAGTTTTCAATCTCCTCCAACTTGGCTTGTGCCACGAGTCGTTTAAAATCGGCACTGTGAATTTTGCTTGCTTCAAATTCAAAATAATTAGTAAAAAGTTGCTGAAACAACTGTTTGCAGGGTGGAATAGACAAGTCGGGCTCCTGCTCAATAAAATAGTGTTGGACAAATTCGGTGGCTTGTCCCTGGTGTAGAGCAAAATCAGCAAAGGCCGCACGGTAGAGCTTATAGTGCTCGAAATAGGAATCGTCTGATTTGGGAAATTGTTCTTGCAAGTGGCTCTTCAGCGAGTCGACCGCGACTTTGGAATGTTGATGATAAATTTGGTTAAAGTAGCGGTTTTCTTGTTTTAAATAGGCCAGCTCAAATTGGGCAATTTGGCGGTTCAGTTCCTGCGCATCGCTGTTTTTCAAAACGAAGCTAATTTCATCGGTCTCGAAAAATGGGTTCCGTTTCTGACTGGGCGAAACCGGCTTCAGCGGAGGAAAGACCAACTCGTATTCTTGGCCGGGGACCAGGAACAGCGAAGCGTGGTAAGCATCAAATTCCGTAAAGGCGTAAGTCGTTTCATCCAAAGGAACGGAAGCGGAGAAGGATCCGTCTGGTGCGATACGAAATGAAGTCAGGAGCTGTTTTTTCTCAGAAATACCATCGGCGAACGAATAAAAATCAATTTGATAGCCTCGGTATTCCGGTGCTGTTCCTCTTAATGTTGCTGTTTTTTGTGCATGGACAAACAGGGAACCGCTCACCACGAAAATCGAAAAAAGAAGGAGATTTTTAAGCTTCATCTTTTTTAAATTCGGCCATATTCAATTTGTCGGGTAAAAACATGCTGGCATCGCCACCATGCAAAATAATGTCACGCACAATGGATGAATTAACCGGGGTATGCTCCGGCTTGGTCAGCAGAAAGACAGTTTCGAGTTCAGGGTGCATTTTTTTATTGACCTGAGCAATGGCACGTTCGTATTCGAAGTCGGCTGACGTGCGCAATCCCCTCAAAATATATTTTGCCTCAACGAGCTTACAAAAATCAACCGTCAGTCCTTCGTGGGTTTTAACCTCCACTTTGGGTTCATCATCGAACACCTGGTTGATCCATTTCATCCGTTTTTCCAGGGCAAAAAAGGATTGTTTATTGGTATTGAATCCAATCATGATGATCACTTTGTCAAACAATGGCAGCGCTCTGCGGACAATGCTTTCATGGCCTATTGTGAATGGATCAAACGACCCGGGAAATATGGCTACACGTTTCATAGTTGGCGTGTTTTATATTTTATCGTTCCAAATATAACGGATATTCTTTGGAATTATTCGATATACACGTCCTTATTGGCGCTCACAAATAAAATGTTGCCAAAGTCTGTATAACCTTCAAAAAACTCAAGACTTCCCTTTAGCATTTCATTTCGAAAGCCAATCAAGGTTAAATCAGCATCTTGCGAATAAGTTGAAATCACCTGTTTGCGACTGCCTTTTTCATAGGGTATCATTTCAATATTTGCAGGGCTGATTGGCAAACGTCCTTCTTTGACCAGATTTAAAAGCTGCTGGCGTTTTTCTTGTGCATCTTCTCCGTGAAAAAGGGCGAAAATCTTAATCTGTCCTTTTTTCCAATCCGGATCACCCAAAATAATGTAGCCAAGCAGTATCATCAGGTTGGCATTCTCATAATCATCCGGCCTAATCCAAATGTGAAGTTCACGTTTGTAGCCAAAGCTTTTGTATGAAGTATTTAGTATGCAGACATCAAATCCGGCCGATTCAATCATCTTATAATTGGGAAGAATTTCCTTTAAGGTGTCTGGTTCCGTGCGTGAAAACTCAAAGAGAATGAGGTTGTTTCCTTTTCCTGAGATCCCGGACAGCTGAACCACTTGTCCGATTGCCGAGGTGTAGGATGGCGAAATAATGGTGTCAAGAAAAACCCGGTTTTTACTGCCATGCGCGAGGTTGATGAGGCGCTTTAATGCATCTTTGGACGCTTTGGTTGTTTCTTCGTTCAAATACCCTTTAATGAAGTGGATGTAGGTTCCGAATCCGTATTTGTAGGAAAGCCAGCGCATGACGTCAAAGGCACTTCTGCGCTTGAACGTATCGTGCGAAATGCACACCCCAAAGGGACGCCAGCTAATCTCGCGGTCCTCCTTGTCGGCGCGTTGCGCAAAAATTTGCAACTGCCTGCTCAATTGAAAAATAACCCCCCTGAAAAGCTTGTTTAAGCCGCGTCGTTCCTTGCTGTAATAAGTGATTGCAAAGTAAATCATGGCCATAATCAAGATTGAAAAGGTGGCGTAAATGGCATTCATCTGGAACATGATCCAAAACGAAAAAACAGCCCCGGTTAGCGAGATGTACCATTTGCTTCGGAAGGTAGGCCGGTAAGCAGGATCGGCTGCAAAGTGTTCTAAAAAGGAAACCATGCAAATGGCGGCATAGGTAACCATGAAAAACATGGATATGATCTGAGCCACGAAATTGATATCGCCAACAATGATGAAAACAAAAGCGATGAGGATGGTAGCCAGCGAGCCATTAACCGGTTCGTTATCGGCCTTTTTGCCTTTGGCAAACCACTGATTAATTCGCGCTTCAGGAAAAATATTGTCGTACCCAATGGCCTGCAAGGTGCGGGGGGCAACCATGATCGAGCCCAGCGCCGAACTTAAGGAAGCAGCGGCCAGCCCAATGGGGATGATCGGTCCCCAGATGGCAATACGTTGCATGATCAGCTGGTCGGCTACCAATTCCTCGGGACTGCCGGAAACCGTGAACTTATAGGCAGCTGCAATGTAAATAAGCATACCCGCAATGGTTGCCCAGAGCGTTCCTCGCGGAATCGATTTTTTGGGGTCTTTTAAATCACCCGATAATCCCAATCCCGCGGCAAGACCGGTAAATGCAGGGAAGATGATGGTGAACACAAAAAAGAAATTCAGGTTGTTCGGGATGTGCGAGTGAAACTGAACGTCGTAAGGTTTGAGGGGCGAATCGCCAAGAAAGAAAAAAAGTAAGGAAAGCATCAGAATAAAGACCACAAGATACAGGGCTTTCATTCCTACATTGGCTCCCTTGGTTAAAATGATGATGGAAAGAATGGCCATTGCAGGAATTGAAATCCATCGCCGGTCTTCGATATTCAGATAGAATGTATCGTTGAGGTAGGTGAGCAGGGGCTCAAATGCTTCACCAAAGGCGATTACGTAGAAGGCCACGGAAATGGCTTGAGAAAAGAACAGCGCCAATCCGATGGCGCCGCCAATGTTTAACCCGAAGGAGCGTGATATGATGTAGTAGGCACCGCCGCCCTGTACCCGCTGGTTGGTAGCTATTTCGGCGACTGCCAGTGCCGTTGGGATGGTGATGATATGACCGATGATAATGATGCCGATGACACCCCAAAAACCAACCTGGCCAACTGCCCAGCCAAATCGTAAAAACAAAATCGCTCCCAATATGGTAGATAGTGCCGTAAGGAAAACTGGCATTGTGCCAAACTTAGCATTTCGGTTCGTTAGTGTTTTTGCCATGCGGAAGTTTTTAGTCAAAGATATGTTTTCGGATGAAAATTCAAAACCGGCGGCTCAGATTGCCGGACGGATTTGGATCACCACTGTTTGATTACCGATCAACTACAAAATTATTGAACAAGACTGGTCGTCCGCTTTTGCGAACAAGCACATTGGTGTCTGCAGGCCTGATCAATAAATCGTCAACCCCCATGTATTTACCCCGAATAATCAGTTGGTACCTCGCATTGGGAATCACCTCGAAAATGGTTGAAATCTGCACCCACCGCTGATACACATTGTGAGTTTGCCGGTTGTTCAATTTCATTTCCGACAGCATATTGCCGTCTTCATCCCAAACCTTTAACACTGGCTGAGGCATATCGTAGTGGTGGGTGTCAAAAGCCAGCCAGAACGAAAGTTGCGCTGCTCCGGCAGGGAGAGGAAGCTTCTGATCGAGAATTTCCATTTCGCCCCGTCGTTTAAAAAGTGCTCCTGCTCCGGTGAAAGTGTTTTTATTTGGCCAAGTTTCAAAGTCTTCATAATAAACAAAATCGCTAATTCTGTCCGTGCTGATGGCTGTTGTTTCGCTTGCAAATCGCTCGGTAAAATCTTGCACCATGCTCAGCCAGTTTAGGTGGCTTTCAATGAAAACGGATAGGGGCAGTCTGCTCATCGAAATGTATTGGTCTTCCCAAAAAACTTGCGCCTGGCCTTGCAGCCATTGTTCTTGTTCGTTGAGTTTCTGCTTGGTGCAAATCAGTAGTAAAGGCTTTTCATTCATGTCGTCGAGCCGTGTTTTGCGGATGGCCGAATCAGCCAGCAGTTGAATGCTGCTAAGTGCCTGGCTAAACGACAGGCGCGGCGAAAAGCTTTGCACCAATGGGATGCCGGTGTGATGTGAACATTTCATAGCTTCGCTCAAAGCAGTCATGCCATTTTCAAACAACAGCTTGTCACCGCAGGTGCTGGCAAATGGCAGAGATAGAATGGCCTGAAATTGTTGATAATCAACTTGCGCGTCGTCAAACCGCTTGAGGAATTCGTCATCGTTGGAAGTCAATTTGTCATTTTCATTAAACAAGCCCCGTGTGGCGCGTTCAACATTGTATTTTGATGCCATTCCCCACGAAACAAAAACAGCGATGAGCAAGAGATAGGCGGGGCGTTTGCCGTTTCGGGCCTTTAATTTTTCGAACAGTTGGAAGATAAGAGTGGCTGAATATATGGTGAAGATGTAATAGAAAATCCACGAAAATCGTCCCAGGGCGCGAAATTGCCTGACTGGTGGCAGAAGTTCAAGCAAAAAGCCAAATCCCCACTTAAAAGGAAAGCACATGGAAAAAAGAAGAATGAGTGAGCCAGTAAGGAGGTAGGGCCGAAATGCCTTGTGTTTAAAAAAGAACGACCAGTCGGGTCGGCGTTTTCGAATCCAGGCGATGGGGGCAAGCAGCGCAAGACTAATAGCGACCAAAGTTGCCGGCAGGCCCACAAAAGCGCGGCCTTCCCACTGGAAACCCAAATCGATATAGTTTGAAATAAGTTGCTTGAAGGGAAAATTGGAAGGAAGAAAAATACTAAATAAGTTGGCATGGTAAACATAGAACCCGTAGGGATTATCGGGCCGGTCGTCCACCCAGTCGGTGGCGCTCACCAAGCCCCTGACGAGCAACAACGGAACAGCAGCTACAAGGAGCAAATGGAAAACTGGCTTGATCTGTTGTTTGAGTTGCTTTCGGTTTAACCACAAATCGGATAAAAGCACACCCACTAAAAAGATAAAGTAAAAGGCCACATAGTAAGCACTAATGAATCCTCCAATTGTTCCCGACAGCACAAGCAAGCCTCCCCATAAAATTGGTTTTTCGTTTTCGCGAAAGCGTATGAGCAAATACCAAAACATAGGAATGAAGAACCAATACACCATCTCAAAATGTCCATGAATCCGGTCGAACTGCGGTGTCAGAAACCCAATGACCATTGCGGAAAAAAAAGCATACCAGGCAGGCATTTTGAAACGTCGTAAAATCAGAAACAAAAAGGGCATTCCCAATAAAAAGGAAAAAATCATCGTGAGGTTGAGTATGCCGACTCCATAATTGGCAACCGGGTAAACATGTTTGTCTACGAGTTTCAGCAGCGAGACATAAACCGGATGCGAATTGATGTATTGCAAATGGTCGCCGTAGGGGTAGTTGATTCCGTCGTGGCGAATGCCCGAGTCGAATTTCAGATAGTAGGAAAAGTTGAAGTAGCTTTTTAGAGGATCAACCGATTTGGAGAACAAAATACTGTTTGGGTGCTGCAATACAGGACGAAAAAGCATAAACAGCAGGACGGCTGTCACTACAGTCAAAAGCACGATATAGATCCGGTTTTTATTCATTCGTTTTTGGGTTCAGGTAGTTTGTATATTTTTACCTGTTTAAATTCTCCGATTTGCTCTTGCGTATAGGGCCCGAAAGCGTCTGCTTTGATGGATTCTTCCCTATTGACGATTAAGTAGTCAGCTCCAATTTGTATGAAGCGGTTCATCCGCTCGGTAATTTTTCCTTTGGTTTCGGAGTAGCCAAAATCCGTAAATCCTTTTTGATCTATCAGGTAAAGCGAAATATTGATACTTGGATCAGGAATGCTTACCACCCGTTCGTCTCGCTCAATCCCGAGTGATCGCAAATAAGGATTGATTTCCTCCAGGGCCTGAAACGAGGACTGATAATTCCTGTATTTCCGTTCCCATCGTTCCTGCTCCTTTTCACCGATAAAGATGTTGGCTTTTAGCCACGGATCGGCTGGGTTGTATTTGATGCGCGTGAGCAGCGAGGCCTGGTAAACAAGAAGCAGCAAACCTAACAGAGCCAGTAACTTGATTAGTTTGTTTTGAAAGAATGCAGGGTGTTTGTGTTTGAGTGTGTGCAGAAATGTAAAAGTGATTAACGGAACAATGACGAGTAGGTTAATCAGGTAGTAATCGTGAATGTTGATGGCCTGGAACCAGAAGCTTAGAAAAAGAAGTTCGCCCAACAACGTGATGACAACAAGAAAGTAAAATTCGGGTTTCACTTTTTTGAATGACAGCAGAATCCAAATAAATGGGGCCAGGCAAACAGCCAGTCCTTTTCTGTTGAAAACCGAAGGCAACCCCTGCCGGTAAAATTGATGCAGAATTTCAGATCGTTGGGCTGCGGAAACTTCCCATATCGGATAGAGTCCTTGCAGGAAGATTCCCTGAATGTTTTCGTGACAGTAGTGCCGCGCGTAAGTGTACCAGCTAAAAACCCCCAACATGACCAACACGAAAGGCATCAGTTGTAGTCCAATCTTTTTTAAGCTCGTTTCCTTCTTCAGAATGGCCTGAACGGATTGAAAAGCTAACAGACTCAGCAAGGCCATGAAGATCATTAGCGAAGTGATTTTTAAAAGTCCGGCCAGTAAAAACAGCAGCATGGATACAACCAACCACTTTCGCTGTTTTTGCCGGTGCCATTTGGTGTAAAAGTGCAGAGCCGTTAAGGCAAGTCCAAAAGAAGGTGCATTCATCAAGAAGTTATTGGAATAGAACACCAATGCCGGAGAAGTGAACAAGAACAGCGGAATAAAAAATGCCCAGAATAAATCGTTAAGATAATTGTAAGCCAAGCGATAGAGGGCGAAAAGTCCGCTGAAGACAAATAGCAGATTAATCAACCGGAAAATAAATTCGTGGTGGCCGAAAACTGTCCAGAGTTTGGCAACCACGAAGTAGATGGCGGGAAATTCGGAGATTGTTTTTCCATGACCTTCCGGCCCGGTCCAATGAATCTGTGGTGTGAAGAAGTTCAGCCCATCCTTGTAATAATTCATGGTGATCGACAAACAATCGGCTTGCCGCCACATGTGCGGTTCGTTTATTCCCTGGAAAAGAATTTCGTAGTAATTGTAAATCCAGCCAAGCAAGAGGAGGGTGGCCAGAAAAAGAATGTTTTGCAGTAACGGGCTGGTTTTCATCTGATCAAACTGTCGGGGTGAAAAGACTTGATTTGACGATTTTCCATTTGTGAAGGCGGTATTTTGCCGTAGTTTTTAAAACCCCCAAAGCATAAATGGTGCTGTCTTTTAGGTTGATACTTGAGGCATCGTCGAAGTATTTGGTGGGGCAGGTAATTTCCGCTATTTCGTAACCGGCAAACCAAATCTGGGTTAGTATTTGGTTGTCGAATACAAAACTGTCTGAATTGCTGTTGAAATTTACTCTTTCCAGTATTTCGCGCGAAAAGGCACGGTATCCGCTGTGGTAATCCGATAGCTGGGCATTCATAACCAAATTCTGAATGGCAGTCAGGCCGCGGTTGGCCAGGTATTTAATAACCGGCATGCCGCCCTCCAAAGCACCTCTTCCCAAAATACGTGAACCCAAAACTGCATGGTACAAGCCGCTCGCAATCAGGTGGCTCATGGCTGGAATCAGTTTCGGCGTGTATTGATAGTCGGGGTGGAGCATGATCACGATGTCGGCACCCAGTTCCAGCGCTTTGTTATAGCAGCTTTTTTGGTTGGCACCGTAGCCTCTGTTTTGGTTGTGACGGATGATGTGTTTAATACCCAGCTCTTTCCCAACAGCGACAGTCTGGTCATTGCTGTGGTCATCCACCAAAATGACTTCATCGACAATGGAGAAATCGATTTCATCGTAGGTCTTTTTCAGGGTTTTGGCGGCATTGTATGCAGGAAGTACAACGATAACGTAACGGTTATTAATCATTGTTGTTTAATTTTCGGTCTTTCTGGTGTTTCTTTAACGTCGATTAAAATAGTGCTATTGTCTGTAGTTTCAAAGCGAAATGTCTTATAATGTGTTATCGAAAAATCATCGAACCAAACAGACCCTGTTCCACGATGATAACGGTAAACTCCCAGCGTTTTACCTTCGAGAGTTGACGAAACGAAGATTTCTTTTTCCTGCTTCTCCCGGCCGTTTTTGTCTTTTTCGGCTATGGTGAACGATTTGTCGTAGTCGTTGTCCGCCGAAATAATAATTGTGCCGGCGTCTGGAGCTCGCGGGCTTTTTCTGCCAACACTTATTCAGATACTTTCCCCGGCTTTCAGATCATTCAGCCGCATCGTCATTCCGAACGGGCTGGACTGGTCGAGCTTACACGAGTAGCTGCCCGTTCTCAAATCAACCACCATTTTTTGATAAAATGGAGGTAGTCCGGGCTAACTTACAGAAGTTTTGGTGAAGTCAAAGAAAAAATGGAGGATTCGGGGAGAATTAAAAAAGGAAACCCATGAAATTCGGTCCGTTCCCCGGGAAACAATAAACCGCGGGGTGAAGTGTTTAAATACGCCATGACAACAACAAAACTTTCCGGTTTCAGTGGGTTCCCTTAAACTTTTACTAAGTATTTTCAAGACTTGTCTAGGCTTTCGTTTTGTTATAACAACGAATACTGAAAGATGTTTGGCAAATCTTTTAAAACATATTCTTGCAGTTTGCGATCCTACCGTACTGGGCCTGCAAAGTTCTCCACATCAGTAGCTGTGATAGACTTATCTCCCAGAATGATCAGTCGTTCAATGACGTTCCGAAACTCCCGGATGTTCCCGGTCCACTTAATTCTTTTGAGGTTTTCCAATGCCTCTTGGGTAATGGTTTTTTCAGGCATGCCGTACTCCCCGCAAATTTGGCTGATGAAATGACTGGCCAGGTCGGGGATGTCTTCCGTCCGCTCATTGAGCGTAGGAACGTGGATAAGAATAACGCTCAGGCGATGGTACAAATCTTCACGAAAATTGCTCTTTTCAATTTCTTCACTCAGGTTCTTGTTTGTAGCGGCGACTACGCGTACGTCAACTTTTATGGGCTTGTCGCCACCTACCCGCGTGATGATGTTCTCCTGCAATGCCCGCAGTACCTTGGCCTGGGCTGAGAGGCTCATGTCGCCAATCTCATCCAGAAACAGGGTGCCGCCGGTGGCTTGTTCAAATTTCCCTTTGCGTTGTTTGACGGCTGATGTGAAGGCGCCCTTTTCATGTCCAAATAACTCGCTCTCTATTAATTCGGAAGGGATAGCGGCGCAGTTTACCTCAACAAACGGACCTGAAGAGCGATTGCTTTGATCGTGCAGACGGCGGGCCACCAGTTCTTTACCGGTTCCGTTCGATCCGGTAATTAGTACCCGGGCATCGGTTGGCGCTACCCGGTCGGCCATGTTGATGACTTTTTTAATGGCTTCGGAGCTGCCCACAATGGCGAATTTTTTATTGACTTTCTTCTTCAGAACTTTTGTTTCAGTAATCAGGTTCGATTTATCCATCGCATTGCGAATGGTGATCAGCAGCCGGTTAAGATCAAGCGGCTTTTCAATGTAATCGAACGCTCCTTTTTTTATCGACTCCACGGCGGTGTCAATGTTACCATGCCCGGAGATCATAACCACGGGTACATCCGGTGCCAGAATCTGAATTTTCTCAAGCACTTCAATTCCATCCATTCCCGGCATTTTTATATCGCACAACACGATGTCATATTCGTTTTTGCGCACCAAATCAATGCCTTGCTGGCCATCCTCAGCCAGGTCAACCTGGTATTTTTCATACTCCAGGATATCTTTTAAGGTACTTCGAATGCTTCGTTCGTCATCGATCACAAGTATTTTTGACATGGGATTTGAAATTTATTATTGCTGACTGTTCATTGTTGATTGAGATATCAAAATTAATCATAAATCCATTCGAACAAAATGCCTTCGCGCAGGGCATAGTCTGTTTGAATGATTTTGTTGATGCCCAGTTTTTGAACGACCAGCCTGATCAGGATCAAGGCCGGAACAATCATTTCCACACGTAAAGGTTCCATCCCGGTCATTTGGTCACGCTGAGCCTTGGTCGAATAGATCGTTTCTCTGGAAATTCTGTTAAAATCCTTCAGTTCGATAAGTTGGTGCCGACGGATTTTGGCGCCTGGAGCCGTGCCATCAATCAGGTCGGCCACCGTGTCGAAAGCTCCGGAACAACCGATTAACTGACTGATTTGTTTCCCCTTCAATCGTTTCCAGAGGCTTTGCATGCCCGTGTCAAACCACGATTCGATAGCTTTTGCTTCGTTTGGACTGAGGGGGTCGGAAACAGGCAGGTGGTTCAAAACGCGAGCCATGCCAAGTGGGAAACTTTCTTTGTGGAAGATCTGGTCGTTTTTGGTTTCAATGAATTCATTGCTTCCACCTCCAATATCCATGATCAGCGTTTGGTCGGGAAGCTTGTTGAAGGCCAGCTTCACTCCTTTAAAGATGAGCTCGGCTTCCCGCTCTCCCGAAATGATTTTCAGCTTCAAACCAGTCTCCCGAAGCAGGTGCGCTTCAAAATCGCTTTTGTTGGCCGCGTCGCGAACGGCCGAGGTGGCAACCGCCACCACCTTGTCCACGGCAAACAGCGAGATGGTCTCCAGGTGTTTTTTCAGCGCCTGCGTGGCACGTTCAAAAGCTTCGTGCGTCAGCAGGTTTTTATTAATCCCGTCTTTTCCAAGTTTTACCCCGGTTTTTCCCTGGTGCAACAGCGAGTAGCTGTGTTGGTCGGTTTCGGCAATCAGCAGGTTGCAGGTGTTTGTTCCCAGATCGATAACAGCCAGTTTCATGATGTTTTAGTTTGTCGTAATCAACAGCATTTGTAGAACTGCCGGCAGCCCGGTTTTGTTCTACCGGCGCTCCAGTTTGAATGGAGACAATGGATGCCAGGTCAGCCCGACATTAATGGAGCTATAGTAATAGTGCTGCCAGCCGGTTTTATATTCTATAAAATAGTTGAAACGTTGATTATTAACCACTAGCCGGCTTTTGAATAGAGCGGGGCGATCTTCACCATAATATTTCCATCCTTTGTAGCCTGAAATGCCTGCAGCCAGTTCCACTGCTTTGAAGTTGAACTGGCCTTCCAATCCCCAAAGTGGCCCTTCGTTTTGCTCCAGATCGGTTTGGTTGGTTTGCCATATATACACACCAGCCATGGCGTTTATCCGGCCACTGAACGCTCCACGCCTGAATATTTGCATTCCCAAACTTGCATAGTGCCAATGTGCGGGAAGGTCTGTCGCCCTTCCATCGTAAATTCCTCCACTGGTGGTTTTCAGGGCGTTAATAAGCATGATGTCGGGCCAATATTTTCGTCCATGGAGTAGTTGGATATAGGTGCTTAAAATAATATCTCCACGGTCGGTTGTCCATCCCGGATCATCTTTGTAAAGCTGAAGAATGTCGCGGACCTCATTGGTGGCGTGAAAATGTTCAAGCATGTTCCACTCGAACTCAAAAGCCATGAAGTTTTGCACGACAGGAAAACGGAAGTTCAGCAAAATGCTGTGTCCGTTGTCGCCCCCGCCATCCCTGAAATAGTGATCCGTTGACAGCCGAAACAATAGGTCGGTACCCACCTGGCCATTTAAAATGTTGGGAACGGGCAAGGCGTTTGGTCCCAAGGTGCCCGGAGCAATCAGGATGGTGCTGAAATCAGCCGTTCCACTGTAGTATGGTACAAAATCCTTGGTGCTTTCGCGTTGTGCCGTTAAAGTATTCCAACTTAGCAGAAAGATAAAAAGGAGCGCTTGGTATCTTATCATTTCGTATTAATCCAAAGAATCGCTAAGATAAGAGTTTTTGAAAAACTCGGCCGTCATTTCTGCGTTCAGCCCGGCGCCCACTATTTTCCATGCATATTGTCGGTATGGTGGTTTTTATTCTTTTCTGAATATCAGTGTTTTAATCGGTGAATGAAGGATAAGTTAAATCTCGATTTTTAGAATCGTGTCAATTTCATTTTTTTTGTCGGAAGGGATTTGCAGCACAATTCGTTTTTCCGATTTTTTGTATTTTACTTTTGAGCCATCATCAAAAAAAGTGACTGACCTGATTTTGTTATTCAATGCCGGAATTTCGAGCGTTTCCCCTTCCAGGTTCAAGACATGCAGATAAATGGTGTTCCCTTTTTGGGTGGTCGCGCCCCACTCATTTGGTCTAATGGGGCCTTTCCGCGTACCATAGATTGCCTCACCGTTTTGCTTCAGCCAATTACCCATCACCATGAGGGTATCCACATTTTCGGGTTGAATTTTTCCGTTGGGCATAGGGCCTGTGTTCAGCAAAAAATTGGCTCCATAGCCTGCCGCTTTAACCATGGTTTGTATCAGTTGTTTTGACGTTTTGTAGTTGTTGTCGACGATATTAAAACCCCAGCTTCCGTTCATGGTCTCACACATTTCCAGAGGCAGATCAGAGATCGTTTCCGCCTTATTGAACCCCATGGTGTTCTCACCCGGTAAGTCGCGTTCAAACATCTGGAAATCTTCACCTGGAAAAGGAGTGACATGATGATTGCTGCCAATCATGGCACCTGGTTGTAAATCATGAATTAATTTGTAGGTTTCTTCCAGTCTCCATTCGGCATCGGGTTTATCCCACATGCCGTCGAACCAGATTCCACCAACTTCGCCATAGTTTGTGAGCAACTCTGCGAGTTGGGCATTCATGTAGTCGATGTATTCATTCCAATCACCACTTTGTGGGCGTCCGGTGTAATCTTTTCCTGTCCGTCCGCGCGGATAATAATCCGGGTGATGCCAGTCTAATTGTGAATAATAGAAAAACAGCTTGATGTCTTGTTTATCACATTCGGCTTTTAGTTGTTTGAGCACATCTTTTCCGAAGGGTGTTTTGGCAACGATATTATAATCACTCACATTCGAGTCGTACATGGCGAAGCCATCGTGGTGCTTGCTGGTAATTGTAATGTACTTCATGCCGGCCTTTTTCACCATCGAAACCCACTCTGCCGGATCGAATTTAACAGGATAAAAGAAGGAAGGTAATTTCTCGTATTGTTCAATTGGAATTTGCTTTTGGTTCATGATCCACTCTGCAATTCCCTGATCACCTCCTCCCGCCATGACGGAATATACGCCCCAGTGAATAAAAAGGCCAAACTTGGCATCCTGAAACCACTCCCGGTTTTTCAAGTTCTCTTGGCTTGGTGTGTAACCTCTTTGGGCAGATGCGGTGATTGACAAGAATAACAACAAGATCAGATAGTTTAGATTTTTCATAATTAGCAGGTTTAGATTTGCTGTGCTGTATTGTGCTGATAAAAATACAATAAAAATTCAAAAGAGAAGCACTTGATCAAAAAAATAGAAATTACATATACATTTATGGATATCAGACATTTATCATCTTATTTCAATTTTTTTAACACCTTAAGCAAGATTTAAAGTGTCTGTTTATTGGTTGTTTCATAAATTTGGGTCCGCCTTGTGGCTATGTTCCGGATCAGCGGGATTTTTCGACCAGGGGATTTTTTCATTTTCCCTGATATAACGTAGAAGTGCGTGGTGCAGGCGTTTGAAATGTTCAGAGCTCTCTGCTAAGGGGATCACTTCGTGCGGGTCGGTGGTCAGGTTATAGAGTGAGAACTTTTCGTTTGGCCTGTTTTGCACAAGTTTATATGCGCCTTGTCTGGTTGCATAGCATGCTTCTCCCTTATGATCTCCTCCTTCCCTGCAAGTCCAGAATAAGGTCCTTTCCTGTTGTAATGGCGCATTCAGTAATACGCATGTTGTTAAATCCTTCCCGTCAAAAGTATGGTCTGACGGAGTTTGAGCCAAGTTGCATAAGGTCGGAAAAAGGTCCATGGTTATAGTTGTTTGGTGAGACAAGCTGCCTTTTTTGATTTCTTTTTTCCACATGATACTGGTTGGAACACGAATTCCTCCTTCAAACAAATCAAGCTTTCCACCACGAAGCTTTCCGTTCGACGCACCGGATTCCAAAATTCCACCACATGTGGAGGTGAAAATGATGATTGTATTTTTTATTTGGTTCGTCTCATTAAGTGACTGAATAACGCGGTGGATGCCGCTGTCCATTTGTTCGATCATGGCAATGTGTTTTGCTCGTTCAGAACTAAGGGCAGGATTTCGAGCCGTCACTTTTTTAAGGTAGCTTTCATCGGGTTGCAGCAAGGAACCCGGAGCATTGTACGACAAATAAAGGAAAAAAGGTTTATCCGAATTTGCTTCGCGAGAAACGAAATCAGCCGACCAGTTGGAAAATAGATCGATGGCATGTCCCGGAGGATTGATCTCATTTTCGTTGAAGCGCATGTTATTGATTCCCTCGTGCAGGTGTGTGTAATAATCATCGATTTCATCACCCAGAAAACCCATAAAAAGGTCGAAGCCCTGCTTGTTTGGTAGCTTGGGATTTTCGAAGCCAAGACCCCACTTCCCAATTAAGGCCGTCAGATAACCCGCCTCCTGAAAATGGTGAGCCATTGTTTTTTTGCACCTGAAATGGCCCCAGCTATTTTGCGGGTCCACCCGAATGGTTCCTGAAACACCAACCAAAGTCGGATAGTGCCCGGAAAGCAGGGATGCTTGGGTTGGAGAACTTGATGTGGCATTAGCATAAAATTCAGTAAAAATTACTCCGTCAGAAAAAAGTTTGTCGATAGTTGGCGTTTGAATATCGCTTGCTCCCATGATTGAGAGGTCACCGTACCCCAGATTGTCTGCTGTGATAATCAGTATGTTCGGTTTTTTGCTTGTTCCTGCGATTGAAATATCGGCGCCAATTGAAATGGATAGCAAGACAACGACCAGGCTGAAAAAAAAAGACTCATGTGCAAAATGTTTCATGGCATTGGATAAAACGGATATTAGTCAATTTCCTATAAAATTATTAAATCAAATGCAGGTACAAACATTTTTTAGATGATATAATTCTTAAAAAAATGAAAAAGGTTTTTTGCACCTCATTCAGAGTATTATTCCGATTATTTTGATCAGTGACTGGTTGTTGTCTTTAGGCAAGTGTTTTAGCGCATTTGTAGTTTGTTTAAAATATTTCAAAAAAAATTAAACAAACTTTATTAATGCTTGTTGGTTAATCTTGAAAACATTTTGGAGGAATGACGATGAAAGTTAATGGCTTTGTAAAAACAAATCAACAGGCACCGAGCATAAATGGTAAGTTTAACGGAACAGCGGTGCGAAACATTGTTGACACCGATATTATCGGCGATAATCATATTGCCACGTGCATTGATACGCCGATGCGTGAAGATGCATTTTTGCTAAACGATGAGCAAAAGATAGAAATTATCCAGGATAAATTCAGGGAGATTATGGAAACACTGGGACTGGATTTACGGGACGATAGCCTGAATGGAACGCCGTATCGTGTAGCCAAAATGTTTGTTCAGGAAATATTTAGTGGCTTGAACCCGAAAAACCGTCCTAAAATTTCTGTCTTTGAAAATAAGTTTCAATACGGTGAAATGTTGGTTGAAAAGAATATCAATCTGAATTCAACATGCGAGCATCACTTTTTACCGATTGTAGGTAAGGCACACGTGGCTTATATATCAAGTGGTGAAGTTATTGGTTTGTCAAAAATAAACCGGATTGTCGACTTTTTTAGCCGGAGGCCTCAGGTTCAGGAGCGTTTGACGGTGCAAATTGCTAATGAGTTGAAAAAGATATTGAAAACAGAAGATGTTGCCGTTGTTATTGATGCCAAGCACATGTGCGTTTCGTCGCGAGGCATCGAAGATGAAAGCAGCTCTACAATTACCGCAGAGTACAGTGGGGTATTCGAACGGCAAGACAGGAAAGATGAATTCCTGAAATATGTTGCTTTAGGGAAATAATTGGTTTGGCTGATTAAAATTGAACCTCGCGCCTTGCGGGAGGTTTTTTTTGCTCGAAGGATGTGGCTGCTGGTTTCCGGGTAATTCCGTAAAGAATCTTTTGGAATAGTTCTTGTTATTATATGTGTAAAATGTCAAGGCTATGAGAAAAACTTTACTTTACCTCACATTTTCAACGTTTTTACTACTTTTTATGAGTGCAGGGGCACAGGAGGTTTCCATACCTGATAAGGAAGACTATCAAATTGAGAAGATTTATCCTAATCCAGCTAGTGAGTTCGTGTTTGTTGATATCTTTTCTGAAAATTACGGCATGGTGCAATTTGAGCTCATCGACATCTTGGGAAACACAATCAAGAAATGGGATAAGATGGAATTGAGTCCGGGCACACAAAAGGTTCGGATTGAGTTGCAGCGTTTCAAAGCTGGCTTCTATTTGCTTAAGGCCAATAAGAACGATCAGGTGATTATTAAACGGATTCGGAAGCTTTAAAATACTGCACTGTTATTTTTCAACCTTTAACTCTTCGCTATTTGGCTTTTATTTCTTTCCCGGGAGTTGCTTTTGTCAAACTGCTGGGTTAAATCGGTCAACTCATTTTTTTGTTCATTCGGCTAAGCAAACTTGCCGCATGATAAATGACAGTTTATTTCTCCAACTTCTTTTTTTATCTTGTATAAAATTACAGGGTGATTGATATGAAGGTGATTTTGGGAAATATCAAAGAGTTGGTACAGGTAGAGGAGAAAGCGCGAACTTGGGTTGCCGGAGAGGACATGAGAGAACTGAAGGTGTTGAATGATGCCTATCTTGTGATTAACGATGATCAGATTGAGACTTTTGGCTTGATGAAGGATTTTGAAGAACGGGTGGTTGACGGTGCAGAAATGGTGATGGAAATTGATTGTACCGGAAAAATTGTGATGCCAGGCTATTGTGACTCACATACCCATTTGGTTTTTGCCGCCAGCCGCGAGCAGGAATTTGTCGACCGAATCAATGGCTTAAGTTATGAGGAAATTGCCAGGAGAGGTGGCGGGATCTTGAATTCTGCAAAACGCATGGAGAAGGCTTCAGAAGATGAGCTCTATTTATCGGCAATGAGTCGTCTTGAAGAAATTAAGCAACTGGGAACTACAGCAGTCGAAATCAAAAGTGGCTATGGGCTAACATTGGAGTCGGAACTGAAAATGTTGCGGGTAATCAAACGTTTAAAGGAAACCAGTCCTTTGACCATTAAATCGACCTTTTTGGGTGCGCACGCCATGCCCGTTGGATACAAAAACAACCGCCAGAAATATATTCAGCTCATTATCCGAGAGATGTTACCCGAAATTTACCAGCACGGCTTGGCTGACTACATTGATGTCTTTTGCGATCAAGGCTTTTTTACAGTCGAGGAAACTGCTCAATTGCTTGAAGCTGGATTGAAATACGACCTGCAGCCAAAAATTCATGCCAATGAACTCGGACTGACGGGTGGCGTTCAGGTTGGCGTTCAGTATCAGGCACTTTCAGTCGACCACCTTGAGCACATGGGAGAAGTCGAAATTGAAGCGCTGTTAGGGTCCGAAACCATGCCAACTGTTCTTCCAGGTGCAGCATTTTTCTTAAACTTACCGCTGTCGCCTGTGCGTAAAATGATGGATGCCGGCCTGCCGATTGCTTTGGCTTCTGATTTCAATCCAGGTTCTTCTCCTTCAGGAAATATGAATTTCATTCAGTCGCTGGCTTGCATCAATTATAAAATGACTCCTGAAGAGGTGGTCAACGCCTGTACAATTAATTCGGCTTATGCTATGGGTGTCGAGCAGTATTGCGGGAGTATTTGTCGCGGGAAATTGGCCAATCTTTTTATTACGAAAGCTCTTCCTTCTTATGCGGCAATTCCCTATTACTACGGAAGCAACCCGGTTGAAACAGTCATCATTAACGGTGAAATATACTGAGTGTAAAAACGGAGCAAATTAAGATCTGAGACAAAAAAATGAAGTTATGAATCAATTAATCGAGTGTGTCCCAAATTTCAGTGAGGGAAGAAATCCAGCGATTATTAAACAAATAACCGATGCAATTGAGCGGGTCGACAACATTAAATTACTTAATGTTGACCCTGGATATGCGACCAACCGAACCGTCGTAACCTTCGTTGGAAGTCCAGCCGATGTTGTTGAAGCGGCTTTTCAGGGAGTAAAGAAAGCCGCAGAGTTGATTGATATGAGCAGCCATCGCGGCGAGCATCCGCGTTTTGGAGCAACCGATGTTTGTCCTTTGGTGCCAATCGCAAATATTTCGATGGAGGAAACGGTTCAGTATGCCCGGGAATTGGCCAGGCGAATCGGTGACGAATTGGATATACCGGTTTATTGCTACGAGTTTGCAGCTCAGAATGAAGAACGCCGCAGTCTGGCTAACTGCAGGTCGGGCGAATATGAAGGCTTGTCAGAAAAGCTGAAAGATCCGAAATGGAAACCAGACTTTGGGCCGGTTAAAATGAATGTCAGGGCAGGAGCCACGGCCGTGAGTGCCCGAAATTTTTTGATTGCCTATAATGTCAATCTGAATACCACTTCGACAAGACGAGCGAATTCAGTAGCTTTTGATGTGCGCGAAGCTGGTCGTGTGAAGCGTGAAGGCAACCCGGTAACTGGGAAAATAGTGACTGATGAGAAAGGGGAGCCGGTTCGGATTCCGGGATGTTTAAAGAAAGTACGGGCTATCGGTTGGTTTATCGAAGAGTATGGGATTGCTCAAATTTCGATGAATCTGACAGACATTACCATAACCCCCATTCATATTGCTTTTGATGAAGTTTGTAAGAGTGCTGAAAGGCGTGGTCTTCGGGTGACTGGTTCTGAACTGGTCGGATTGATTCCGTTGCAGGCCATGCTCGATGCCGGAAAATATTTCCTGAGTAAGCAACAGCGATCTGCAGGAATAGCCGATGCTGAGCTAATCAAAATTGCAATCAAGTCGATGGGGCTTGATGAATTGACTGCATTTAAACCGCGCGAGCGTATTATCGAATATATGCTGGAAGATCAATCGGCCAAATTGAAAGATTTAAGTTTGCAGACATTTGCCGAGGAAACAGCCTCGGAATCCCCGGCACCGGGTGGTGGGTCAATTTCCGCTTACGTGGGGTCGCTTGGTGCAGCTTTGGGTGGAATGGTTGCCAATCTTTCGGCGCATAAACGGGGTTGGGATCACCGTTGGGAAGAGTTCTCTGAATGGGCTGAAAGAGGGAAGTATTGCCAAAATAAATTGCTCCGGTTGGTTGATGAAGACACAAGTGCATTTAACGAGATTATGGCTGCCTTTGGAATGCCCAAATCAAGTGCCGAAGAGCGCGATATCCGCCATGAAGCAATTCAGCGTGCAACCTTGAATGCTATCCAAGTGCCTTTGCAGGTGATGAAAACTGCCTTCGATTCGATGGAAGTGATTGAGTCGATGGCGAAAATCGGAAACCCAAACTCCGTTTCGGATGCAGGGGTGGCAGCGCTTTGTGCACGAACGGCTGTTCATGGAGCCTACTTGAATGTATTGATCAACTTGGGCGGATTCGAGGATAAATCAGTGGCGAAAGGGCTAAAACATGAAGCGACTGAATTGCTATATCAAGCGGAAACCAAAGAGCAGCTGATTCTGAAGCTGGTGATGGAAAAAATAAATGGGGAATCGTAATTTTATTCGTTGCCGGAAAAATTGCCAAATTAAAGTACGCGTTCTTGGCCAGGCTGGAACGGCTTTGGACTTATTATATTTCGCTTAATCCAGAGATTACAGGAAGTCGGCAATTCGGCTTAAATCGTCCACCTTGTTTTGATAACCAAGCGAATCATAGCTTTCGATCAGGCTTTCCAGCAGCTTTTT
>ENA-ORCT01000385-ORCT01000385.1-marine-metagenome-genome-assembly--contig:-NODE-385-length-21711-cov-2.549598_pt1 | contig 21711 bp, 17 predicted proteins | sample MGYA00248632_ERZ508511 | MGnify/ENA primary metagenome ERZ508511 (study PRJEB26182, sample SAMN06268839) | marine metagenome | isolation source: Tt an P1-techrep anaerobic enrichment on pine from sediment...
AGATTGCAAACGAACGGGTCTATATCCCGGCTAAAATTACCTTTAACGTCGAACACGAACGCGAGGGGAAAAACGAGGAAGTCGAATTCCAATTCAAATGGATCAATGAGTAATATCGAGGAAACTTCTATGAAAACGCAAATCACAGTTGGACTGACGGTTCTGCTTGTTCTGATGGGAGTGTTCAATGGATGCAGTAAGTCGTCCCCGGAGGATTCCGGTACGCCGAAGGCTGATCCAGATCAATTTACGACGGCCGAAAAAATCGAACTTGCCGGTTGTGGCAACCTTTACAAAGTCTCCGATACGCTCTATCGAGGCCAGCAGCCGACCGCCGAGGGTTTTAAGGAACTGGAAAAGTTGGGAATCAAGACCGTCGTAAACCTGCGAAGCCTGCATTCTGACAGAGACGAACTTGAAGGAACAGTACTCGAGTATGAGCACATTCGCATGGAGGCCTGGGATCCGGAGTCGGAAGAAGTGAAAGCTTTTCTGGAAATCGCGACAAATCCTGAAAAACAGCCGGTTTTTGTCCATTGCATGCACGGTGCAGACCGCACGGGAACCATGGTCGCCGTCTACCGAATTGTCGTCGAAGGATGGGAAACCGAAAAGGCCGCCGAAGAAATGCGTTACGGTCCTTTCGGCTTTCATGAAATCTGGAAAGGGCTACCCGATTTCCTTGAAAAACTGGACATAGAAACACTCCAAAAGGAATTCCCGACAAAGCCATAACAAATTTTAATCAAGGGATTAACATTTCAACCCGATTCGGACGATAATAAGGTGTCTGGAAAGGGTTTATATTACCCATCTTGACAGAAAAACCTTGACATAGGCACGTTGGAAAGGGTAGGATACGCTTTTTACCCGATCAACCTTTTAGGAGTATGCAGGTGCGACGACGAAATTATAAGTCTATTATTCTAAGTTGTTTAGTGATGTTGCTGGCGAGTGTTGCCATGATGCTGCCCGTCGGATGCTCGGATAATCCAGAAGCCAAAGCCGCCAAGGAGATGCGAAGTCGGACGGTTCAGGCAGTCCAGATGTCCGTGGAAGAGAAAGATTTTGAGGCTGCTGAGAAACTGTTGCAGCAAAATCGGTCCCAGGGATTGACGAAAGATGTGGCATTGCTGGCCAGCGGGAACCTTGCTTTGGCCAAAGGCCGAACAATGCAGGAAGACCTTGGGCTGAAAACGTTACCACTGCATGGGGGTGTGGATCGGTTCGATAGCGTTCTGCGCAACACCGAAGACCTGCTTATCGAGCAAATGCGTATCGAGGCATTGCTGGAAACCGATAAACAAGAACTTGCTGAATTGCGTCAATGGCTCCAGGGCAGTGCAGACAAAGAAGGTCTAACCCAGCAACAACAGCAGGCAAACCAACAAATGGAACAACTGCTTGCACAAAAGACAGAAGTGCAGGTGGAACAAAATCTGACCCAAATCGTTTTGGACGATTACCAGAGCAAGGCGGACAATCTTATGCGTGAGGCCGAGTTGTCCGATGGTGATAAACGTCTGGAATTGGAAGAGCAGGCCTTTTCGATTTTATTGGAACGCAAGGACCATTATATTAAAGCGCAGGAAGCCGAAAATAATATCGAAATGCTGGATAATAAGATCGCATTGGTCCAGGTGCGTCTGGATGGTATCAACCAGGCCATAGAAGAAACACAGCAGCGAATCGATGCGATTATCAATTCCGAACCGCGGATCACGCTTCAAGAGCAGTCAGAAGAAATCAGTACCAGCGTCAGCAATAATCTTCGGCAGTTGGATCTGATTGCCGGTGAATTGACAGCCGGTCTCAAGGGCTATCGCAATGATGCTGACACAATTAGTGCCGTCTATGAAGACGCCATTTCGAAATTTCAGCAGATTAATTCCAATGCTGCAGCTGCGCCCGCAACGCTTCGATCTGCCGATGGTGCGTTCTATGTGGCGATGACATGTTCGTCGTATACCAAAATATATAAAGATATTACCGAACGACTACAGGCAATCCTGGATTCAACCGATCCCGACGATCCCACATTAGCCTCGGCAGTTCAGGGAAAACTTCCTGAAGCAACCGGCCTCAGCACAGAGTATGTAAATAAAATGATGGCATATTTTGACCAGGCCATTGAAGGATATGAAGATGCCTTTGAACAGAGCGGCAGCCTAAGCGATCAAGCCCGATGCAGCATTCGAAAATCCCAGTTGCTGGCACTGCACAGCAAAATGCAGATCGCTGATACCCTGGAGGCTTTTGATCTGGCGAATTCGACCGAGACCGCCATCAATGCCCTGATCGAAAAAAGTTCCGAATTGGGCGCCTGTTTTACCCAGTCAGAAGCCATGAAGGTGGTCACTCAGGGATTGGATTACATGCCTTCATTACCGTTGAATATGGAGATCTTTTTGGAGAGTAAAAAGCAGCAGCTGTCAGAATGGAAACGCCTGCCCATCGAAGAGCGGGAGGAGGCAGTTGCTGCAAATATCCAGGAAATCGACGAACTCATCGCACAATACGGCCCGGAGGTCGAATCGCAATTAGCCCCGCTCAAGCAGGAAATGATCACTGCGCGTGAAAACGATTTTGTAGAAACCGGAACCAGTGCAACTCCGGGTTTCAATGATCCAAATTCACTCTAAAGGTGCTTTAGACCAACGCAGCAAGCAGGTGCTCTAACTTGACGACTGCGAATCCCGTGCATGCGTCGCTGATACCATACGGAATAAGCAGGTTTTCGCCATGGATTAATCCGCCACAGGAATAGACGACATTAGGAACATACCCGCTCCGTTCCTCCGCATTCGGACTGAGCAGCGGTTGTTCGAGTTGCCCTAGCACCTTGGAAGGATCGTTTTTGTCCAATAAAACAGCTCCGATACAGTATTTCCTCATCGGCCCGACACCGTGGGTCAACAGCAGCCACCCGGCATCCGTTAACAGCGGTGAACCGCAATTGCCGATCTGGACAAACTCCCAGTTAAATTTGGGTTGGATGATCTCCGTCGCCTCGTTCCAGAAGTCAATCTCATCCGAATAAAGCAAAAACATATTTTCGCCATCGGTGCGGCCGATAGCTGCGAATTGGCCGTTTATTTTTTTCGGAAAGAGGGCCATTCCCTTGTTACGGGCAAACTGACCATGCAGGGTATGCACGACGGCGTATTCGTCAGGCGCAAGTTCGAGAATTTGCGGCAGGATACTGGTTCCGTTGAAGGCAGTGTATGTTCCATAATAGCGAATCGTTCCATCCGGATGCTCAAAATACACCAACCGCATATCCTCCATACCCTGAGACTCCGTTTGACTGAGGGGAAACAGCACCAGGTTGCTAAGATTATCGGTGTTCTCCCGTTCAATTTCATATTCCGACTGGGCCAGCCACTGGATTAAGTCCAGCGTGCGTACATCCGACTCAGACAATTCATTGTTGCATTTGGTCCGTTCCACGGAATGTTGCAGTTGAAAAGTTGAAAAGGAGTCTGGTAGATCGTTCAGGATCATTTGGGTAAGTGGATTCCAAATAGTGAGGTCGCTGAGTTTATCAACGAATGCCGACTTGGCGAAGATACGATTCTCCTTTCGGTGTATTTGGCGAACTTCAAGACCGGCCGGCATAATTTGAACATTGCCGTCACGATCGATCATACCGCGGCGGAAGGTGATCGAGGAAAGATGGCCCTCACCCACCGCGCGAAGACTCATGACAAAATGCAGAATACCCTTATCCATTGCAGGTTGCTTCATTGCAGGTACGATGGAGGGATTGAACAGGGCCGCGGACTCAAATGCATACTCCATAGAGAAATACGCCCCCGTCAACAACTGCACTTCAATGTCGTCATCAAACGTGACCTGTGCCTGGTGGACTGCTTTTTCGTAGTGCTCTCGAAGGATGCCGTCCAGTCCCGGATTGCCCGGGGTAAACTGTTTGAGCACTTCGTTGACCAGTTCGGACATCTGTTTACGATCAATGCTCTTAACACGCCCAATGATCTTGCGAGCCCGTTCAGCACCCGGCCAGAAAAAACGGGTAATCGTTCTGAGAGGATTCGGCTCAAGCCGAATAGATGATCGCCGAACAGGGATTGCTTCTTGTACCATGACGGGACTCCACTTTACTTTTCTTTTCTCCGCATTTACAAATTTTACCACAGTCGACAATGTTCGGCAAGGAATTAAAGCAGCCGTTTCGCTTTTCCTTGCTTAAACTTACGGATTCAGGTATCATATGCGCAAAGAATGATAACATCAATGAAAGCAGAAACGGTGAAAACAGCCGAAACAATTGGGACCGATTTATCCGGTCTGGTAAAGGGCGATGTCTGTGTGGACATCTTCAACCGGACTCTTTTTAGTACCGATGCGAGTATTTACCATATTCAGCCTCAATGCGTGGTGGCTCCGCTAGATGAAGCCGACATCACTGCGGTCATTCGTTATGCGGCCAATGAAGGCATTCCCGTTGCACCACGCGGTGCCGGCAGCGGTTTAGCCGGCGAATCACTGACCAGCGGTATTGTGCTGGATGTTCGGCGCTATATGGATGCGATTCTTGAAACAGCCGACGACGGTTCCTGGGTGCGGATTCAGCCGGGGGTGGTTTTGGATACCCTTAACAGCCATTTGGCTCGATGGGGCCGCAAGATCGGGCCGGATCCGTCCAGCGGCAATCGTGCTGTCATCGGTGGGGTCGTTGCTAATAATGCGACCGGCGCTCATTCGCTGCAATACGGCTATATCGCTGAACATATACAGTCTTTGAGGACGGTTCTGGCCGATGGCGAATGCGTGGAGCTGACAGAGGCCGTTATTCCCGCTTCTGACAATCGCCGGGGAGAACTTGCCCGGGCCTGTATGGCGTTGCTGGGCGATCAACAGGAATTAATCAAAAATGCCCAGCCGAAAACTCAACGCAACCGTTGTGGCTATACCATTCAAAATATCATTCAAAACGGCAGCGTAAACCTGGCTCGTCTCATGGCCGGTTCCGAAGGTACGCTGGCAATCTTTTCGGAAATCACATTGCGTACGGTTCCGGTTCCCAAAGCCAGGGGGTTGGTTCAGTTTGAATTTGCTGATTTCAGTACGATGGCCCACGCCGTTCCCATCATCGTAAACAGCGGCGCCAGTGCATGTGAACTGATGGATCAGTCGCTGATTAAAATAGCGATGAAAGCATTTCCCAAATACAAGCGTGTGCTGCCGGCTGGCTGTGCGGCGACCTTGCTGGTCGAACACGTCGCCGAGGATCCCGCTGGCGTTCACGCCCGGATTGACAACACGATACAAGCCGTCGGCGATTTGTCAACCGGTCATCTGATAGTGCTGGACCAACAGGAACAGGCTTTTTTGTGGAAGGCCCGAAAAGACGCAGTGCCGTTGCTTAACAGCGAAAAGGGCCGGTCGCATCCGGTGGCATTTATTGAGGATGTATCGGTTCAGAATGGCCAACTGGACACTTATATCGCCGGAATTGAACGCATTGCAAAACAGTATGGCATTCCCACGGCCTATTACGGCCATGCCGGCGATGGGGAATTGCATATACGACCCTACCTGGACCTGAGCCGTGCCGATGAAATTCAGCGAATGCGGCAGATTGCAGAAGAGGTCTTTACGCTGGCCTGGTCCCTCGGCGGGTCTGTCAGCGGGGAGCATGCTGATGGACTGTTGCGAGCGGCCTGGATCGAGCGTCAGTTCGGCTCGGACTACTACCGATTATTGCGGGGGATCAAAGACATCTTCGATTCGACGGGGATTCTCAATCCCGGCAAGATCCTCAACGACGATCCGGATATTATGATCAAGAACCTGCGTGCTGTTCGCCTGCAGGCCGCCGAAGATTTCCAGACGGAGTTGTGTTTCGATCCGAACGAGTTTCAATATGAAGCAGCCCAGTGCAATGGCTGCGGTGTCTGCCTGGCACGTGCCGAAGGGGCCCGCATGTGCCCGATCTTTCGCGGGCTTAACCAGGAAAAAGCAAGCTCCCGTGCCAAGGCCAACTTGCTCAGTGCATGGATGGCAGGGCAGTTTAACGGAGACTCTAAAGACCTGGAGGAATTGAAGGATGTCCTCGGTTTATGTGTTAATTGTAAAATGTGTTCCATTGAGTGTCCGGCCGGGGTGGACATCTCAAAGATCATCATCGAAGGCCGTGCCCAATTAGCCAGGCAGACTGGCTTTACCTCTGCTGAACTGGCTCTGTCCCACAATCGCTGGCTCAGCGTGCTGGCCAGTACATTTTCACCAATCAGCAACTGGGTAATGGCGCTGCCGGTCACACGATGGGCGATCGAGAAAATGATCGGATTGGATCAAACGCGGCGGTTCCCCCATTTTGACCGCGGCAGCTTTCTCAAAAAAGCACGCAAATATTTGAACCAACAGCCGAAATTGAACAACCCGGCTGACCGCGTGGTTTACTTCGTGGACAGTTACGCCAATTGGAACGATCACGCCCTGGGATTTGCAGTGCTGGATGTGCTGCGAGCTTTGAATGTTGAAGTCGTCGTTCCTGACCAGCGCCCTGTTCCACTGCCGGCCTATGTTTATGGCAATCTAAAAACCGCCCGCGCTGATATCGAATACAATCTCAAACAGCTGATACCCTATGTCCGGCGGGGCTATACTATCGTCTGTTCCGAACCCAGCGCGGCGCTGTGTCTCAAGGACGAAATGCGGATGCTGGTTCGGTCCGACCACGCACAGCAGGTCAGCCAGCAGTCCATCGAACTAATGGACTATCTCCACAACCGTTTGGAGCCATTGACGGGCCTGTCCAATGTGTATGCAAACAAGTCAATTGCCTATCACGCACCGTGTCATCTGAAAGCGATGCACCTGTCAGGGATCAGTGTTGAATTGCTCGAAAAGAGCGGTCTGCAGATTACGGACATCAACGGTGGCTGTTGCGGATTGGCCGGGACGGCAGGCATGCAGAAAAAACACCATGATCTGTCCGATGCCATTGGTTCCCTTCTTAAAGACAGAATCGATACGTGTAATCCCGATCTGATATTGACAGAATGTGCCGCCTGTAAAATGCAGATCGAGCATTTAACCGGCAAGCCGGTATTGCACCCGATCAAACTTTTCGCCGAGGCAATCCGAGAAAAAACTTGCGATTTTTCTCAAAACGGGTAATCTCACTTAACGATGGATAAAAGAAACTCTAAGACAAAGGATGGTTATGAAACTGAATGAACTGCTCAGGCCGGAGTGTATTCGAGTCGGTTCCACGGTGGACGACAAGGCCATGACACTGTGTGAAATCGCGTCTCTAGCTAAAGAATCGCCCGTCTTAAAAAATATCACGGAAGAAAAAATTCTCGAAGCTCTCCAGGAGCGGGAAATCCTCGGCGCGACGGCGTTTGGTCATGCTATTGCGATTCCACACTGCCGCATCAAAGGCGTTCGCGATTTCGTGGTTGGATTGCTGACCGTCCCGGAGGGTGTGGAGTTTGAATCTGAGGATGCTCAAAAAGTTCGGTTGCTGGCCTTTATCATTGCACCAAAGGACAACAGCGACATCCATGTGCGTTTGCTCTCGGCCATCTCGCAGGCCCTGCAGGATCCGGTTGCCGTCAATAATATGATTGAGGCCCCGGATGCCGAAACGCTGCAAACACTCTTTCTCAAAGCCGCGAGAGCCGATGTCACCGAGTGGATGCCCGTTTCCCGGAATATGATCCAAGTATTTATCCAGGACGAAACGATCTTTCAGGAGATTCTCAAAACACTTAGTACGCTTGAGGGTATCTCATTGAGTATCCTTGATGGGAAATCCTGCCGCTCTTACCTGGACCGCGTCTCAGCGAAATCTAACATACCGGACGATCATCCGCATGAAGCTGCGTGGTGTATTGTTGCGATTGTCGAGCGGCGTTTGAGTAATGAAGTAATCCGGCGGGTGGAAACCGTGACCGGTAGCTTACTGGAGTGCATGGGTGTGATGGTGGCGATTCAGGAATTGGCCTATGCCAGCGGATCGCTGGAAATGTAATCATTTTCGGGCAGGACATAATTAAAGTGAAGGGGAGTAGACAGTGGCTGATGGCCGGATCAATTTATACCAGAATTTGTCCGTGATGCTAAATGCGGGTATGCCGATTACCCGGGCGTTGCATACGCTGCATAAAAAAGGCAAATACGGCCGCATCTTTTCTCAGATCGAACAGGAAGTGGCCCAGGGGAATTCACTTTCTGATGTGATTAAATTACATCCGCGACATTTTCCCAAACTGGACCAGACCCTGATCCGCGCCGGTGAAGAAACGGGTCAACTGGCTGAAATGCTGGCCGAATTGGGCCGCTGGTATGAATTTCGTCAGCGGCTCAGGCGATTAATTGCTTTCGGTATGGTGTACCCGATTCTGATGATCCACGCGCTGGCCTTCATCGCACCGGTGGTTCCGTTTGCACTGAACGGATTTAATGTGGGGATTTATTTGCGAGGTATGCTGACGATTCTGGCACTTTTTTATATTCCCGCCGCGGTGATTGCGACGATCCGTATTCTCGCGGGAAAACACGGGCCGTTGCGTCTTTTGCTGGATACCTTTGTAATCCAATTGCCGCTGGTGGGCAAAGCCGTGCGGGAACTGGAGTTGAGTCGCTACAGTAAAGTTTTCGCCGTGACCTATCGGGCGGGCATTCCAATTGTTCGTTGTGCTGAGATGGCGGCTGAGGCCGTTTCCAACAATGTGATGTTTCGCCGACTGGAACCCGCCGCCCAAAAGGCCCGTGCCGGCGAGGAAATGTCGCACGGATTCAGCAAACAATTACCGCTGGAATTCATCGACTTATGGGCCGTCGGCGAAGAAAGCGGGCAACTGGACGATTCTGCCTGGCGACTGTCCGTCATGCATACCGACAACGCCGAACGCCGTTTTACCATCCTCTCCCAGTGGGCCCCTCGCCTCGTCTATGCGGTCGTGGCAATCGTTATGATCTACTACATCTTCACCGGTTTCCAACAAGTCTACGGGAACATCCAAATATAAATTCTATACAAACCGGCTCTTCGGATTCCACTAAAAGCGATTGCTTTTGGCAGGGGGGTTTGATAGGCTGAAACCTTATCTTAGCTGAATTTTTAAAAGGAACATCTGTGGAACGCCTCTTTTTTCGAAAATCGCAGCGTATTGTGTCCAAAGAAGACTTTAGCCGGGTGCTTTCTTATAAGTGCTTTGCTTGCAAGGGGATGATGCGTTTATACGCGGCCCCGAATGAACTGGAGATACCTCGGTTTGGGATTTCGGTCAGTACCTCCTGCGGCGGCGCAGTGATTCGCAATCGCCTCAAAAGGCTCGGGCGGGCAACATTTCGGCTGCATCAGCACGAGATTCGGGCCGGTTTTGACTATATTTTGATTTTTACAGTGAAAAAGCCGAAAATAAAAGCATCGACCCAAAAAGGTGCCAAAACAGCGCTAGTGAACCTGAAGTATCACGATGTAGAAGCCTCATTTTTGAGCATGCTGGGACAAGTAAGCACAAAAATGACATTGTAATGATGTCAATTTCAAAAAAACGTGAAAAAACAAACAAAACAGAGAAAAAAAAACGAAGCACTGATGCCTATTGGCCGAACAGCTGAGAAGGCAGGGGTTTCAAAGCAGAGTTTGCAATACTACCTGATGGTTGGGTTACTGGAACCGACCTCAGTAACGCCCACCGGCCGGCGAATGTTTAACGGTACGGCGGTAGACCGAATCAAGCTGATTCATAAACTGAATCAAAGCGGCTATCCACTGAGGGCAATACGAGAATTGTTTATGGAACGGGAAAAGGCGAATAAAGGTCCCAAAAAATGACCGATTATCAAACGAAACAGAAACGTCGCAATACAATCGTAGGGCTGTTTGTCATGGGTGCTTTTGTGGCATTCGGAATTTTTCTTTGGTGGTTTCGAGAACTTCCTCTGCTGATCAGTCGACTGGATTCATTTCAGGTGCTTGTCTATTTTCCCGAAGTGCCGGGCGTTCAGAAGGACACACCGGTACATTACTGCGGCTACCAGGTGGGGCGGGTAATGAAAGTTGCCCCGCCTCAGGTCTATGAGGAGAAGCATAAGGTGGGCGTCAGCATTGCAATTGACAAAGATTTTATCGATATTCCGGATGATGTGCAGTTCGTGGTCATGAAACGGGGATTGGGCAGCAGCTATATCGATATCCGAGATCTTTCCCCCGGTGAACCAAGTGGGTATTTGGAGGGGGACATGACGCTGATAGGTTCGGTTAGTATGGCCAGTGATTTTTTCCCGCCGGAGGTGCAGGCTGCGATGCCGAATCTGGTGGAGGCCGTTTCGAATCTTACGGAGAATGTTAATAATGTCATTGGTGATGAAGAAAATCAGGCCAATATCAAGAAAACGCTCGGCAACATCGAATCGGCTGCGGCCCAACTCGAAGATACCCTGGAATCGGTAGAACAGCTTTCCGGTCAGGGGATCAAAAGCATGCAGGGTCTGAGCGATAATATCGATCGCATCAGTGAGGTGTTGGAAGCAACTCTATCGGAAACAAGACAGGTCATGGCGAAAATTGAATCCGGTGACGGTACTGCCGGTAAACTGGTCAATGACGGCCGTTTATACGAAAATCTCATCGAAAGCAGCCAGGAACTCAAAATGCTGCTGGAACAATTGAAACAGTGGGCCGACCAGATTCAGCAAGAGGGCGTCAAAGTCAAGACAAAGGTCTTTTAAGTCACTTGAAGGAATTGAATTGTGTAAAAATTGAGTTATTTGAACAAAAAAGTCAAAAATTTTTGACTTTCTTCGTTAATTTCTTGACAAAAACGTGCCATATCCAGTATTTTAATCCCCTTGCCGGTTGTGTAGCCGGACAGTGTAAGTGTATAAATAGAATGTTATTTTAGTGTAAAACGGAGGTAAGTTTCTGTGAATAAGGAACTTGCTCGCGAACTCATAGGCGCGGGCGTACATTTTGGACACGCGGTCAGCCGCTGGAACCCGAAAATGCAGCCATATATTTTCGGTAAGCGAGGACTGATCCACATTATCAATGTAAAGGAAACCTTAAAGGGGCTGATGATCGCTGAAAAGCTTCTTGCCAACGTGGTTTCCAATGGACGGGATGTTGTTTTTGTCGGAACCAAACGCCAAGCAAAAAAGGCGGTTCAAGGTGCCGCTGAACAATGCGGAATGCACTATGTTTCCGAACGCTGGCTGGGGGGTTCGCTGACGAATTTCAGGACCATTCGTTCGCGGTTGCAGCGTCTGGAACAACTGGAAGAAATGGAAGCAACCGGCAGCATCGAAGATCAGGGCAAAAAGCAGGGTGCCCGTCTGAAACGTGAACTCAATAAGATCAAAACCAACCTCGACGGTGTTCGCAAAATGAGCAAGATGCCCGGTGTGATGGTTGTGGTTGATGCTAAAAAAGAATACATTGCCTTGCGTGAAGCTCGGAAACTGGGTATCCCCACCATTGCAGTGCTGGATACCGATTCGGATCCGGATACAGTGGACGTGGCAATTCCTGCCAACGATGATTCGATCAAAGCGGTTGAAATCCTGATGAACGAGTTGGCGGCGGCCGTTGCCCAGGGCAAAACAATGGCCCGACAGGAAGATGTGACCACGATCGCTTCGTCGCGTGCACAGCGTGCCCGATCTCGCCGTCGTGTGTTAGCGAGCGCTCAGGACGAACCTCAACAGGACGAGCCGCAAGCGGACAAATCTGAAGCCCCCGAAGAACCGTCAGAACCTTCGCCTCAGGAGGATTCGAAAGTGACCGAGGCCGCAGAAACAAGCGCTCAATAATTTTTGATGTTGCGTTAAGACAATTATGATTATGATGCCGGCCCCGACAACGGATGATTCCGCTGGGGCCGGTTTATTTTCAACAGATACCGGTACCCGGTTACCGGCAAATCAGGAAGAAAAAGATTCTTAATAGAATTCAGGAGTTAAAAAAATGGCTGAAATTACAGCAGCAGTAGTAATGAAACTTCGCAAGATGAGCGGACAGGGAATGATGGATTGCAAAAAGGCCCTCGGCGAAACCGGTGGGGACCTGGATGCGGCCATGGAACTGCTTCGTAAAAAAGGTCTGGCCACGCTGGAAAAACGTGCCGGGCGTGATACGACCGAAGGCCTGGTCAAATGCAGTACAACCGACGACGGCAAAACCGCAGTGATGGTTTCGCTGTGCTGTGAAACAGATTTTGTGGCTAAGAACGATGACTTCGGCGCCGCGGCTGAAAAGCTTCTCGAATGCGGATTCAAGGCACCGGTCGAGCAGGGCGGCGAAACGCTGCTGGATGTCGAAGTTGACGGCCGCAAGTTCTCGGACATTCTAACCGATACCGTCAGCAAGACCGGCGAAAAAACCGAAGTGGGTGATTTCGAACGTTATACACTGTCCGGTACGGGTGTGATTGGGACCTATGTACACTTCAACAACAAAGTGGGTGCGATGGTGGAGGTCGAAGCCAGCAGTGATGCCGTTTCCGAAGCCGTCAAGCCTGTCGCCGATGGGATTTGTATGCACGTCACCGCGATGAATCCGATGGCGTTGGACCAGAATTCGTTCGATCCGGAAGTCATCGAAAAAGAGCGGGCTATTGCCGCTGAACAGGTCAAAGACAAACCGGCTAATATTATCGATAAGATCGTGGACGGCAAGATTGGAAAGTTCCTCAAGGACAACTGCCTGGTCGAGCAGTCGTTTGTCAAGGACGACAGCAAAACCGTCGGGCAGGCCCTGAGCGATGCGGCTAAAGCCGCAGGCGGCGAAGCGAAAATTAAACGTTTCGTCCGTATTGAAATCGGTTAACCTTGCACCGGTAGTATAATCGTAACTTATTCTGAAAGCATTACTTAGTTAAACAGTAACGGGACTTTCTGTACGAAATGAATTGAAAAGGCATCGAATCTTGAGTTCGATGCCTTTTTTGTTGACGTTTTAACCGGGAAAGTATACCTTTATAGGGTCGTAAATATCACTGTGTGTCGAAAAGTGCTTATCCCGATGTCTGTGGCGAGCCGTATCGATGCGAGGGAACGAGAAATACAATTTTAAGTGAGTATAGCACGGATGAATAAGTACAAACGAATATTGTTAAAAATATCCGGTGAGAGTTTTTGCCGGCCCGGTGGTTTCGGGATCGAAGGTGATCCGATTGAATCCATCGCCGAACGAATCGCCAAGATCAGTCAAATGGGATTTGAGGTTGCAGTGGTGGTCGGCGGCGGCAACTTCCTTCGCGGCGCCACATTTTCCAAGCAAAGTCATATTCCCCGAACCACGGCGGATTACATGGGGATGCTGGCGACTGTTATCAATGGCTGTGCATTGCAGGAAACCCTTGAAAAAATCGGTCAGCCCACGCGGGTGTGCAGTGCGATCGAGGTCTCGGCGATTTGTGAGCCGTTTATCCGGCGTCGCGCGATTCGCCATCTGGACCAGGGCCGCGTGGTGATACTGACAGGTGGAACGGGAAATCCATTCTTTTCAACCGACACCTGTGCGGCCTTGCGGGCCTCGGAACTGAATGCAAATCTGATGATCAAGGCGACCAAGGTGGACGGTGTGTATACGGATGATCCGATGAAAAATAAATCCGCCGAACTGATCGAATCGATGACGTATCAGGATGTGCTGGAAAAAAATCTGAAAGTGATGGATCCGTCAGCAATCAGCTTGTGCCGTGACAACCAGATTCCGATTGTGGTATTGAATATTTTTGCCGAAGGGAATATCACAAAGGCGTTAAACGGCGAAAAAGTCGGAACAATGATATCAGAATGAACGTATTTGACCCGTACGAGGTCATTATTTAGTCACTAACTTGAAAGGGATGATATGCCAACGAGACAGATTTTAGCCGCTCATGAATCGAATATGGCAAAAGCGGTGGATTTTCTTAAGAATGAACTGAAATCCGTGCGGACCGGTCGCGCTGCGCCGGGACTGGTTGAAAATCTGACCGTGGATTATTACGGCTCCCCGACCCCGTTAAAATCACTGGCGACCATTGCCGCCCCGGAACCGGCGATGATCGTGATCAAGCCGTTTGATCCGGGGTGTCTCAAAGATGTCGAAAAAGCCATCAAGACCAGCGAGCTGAGCTTGGCGCCGGTTCTGGACGGCAAGATGATCCGGTTAAATATTCCGCCGCTCAGTGAGGAACGCCGCAAGCAGATTGTCCAGCAGGTCAAGCAGCTGGCCGAAAAGTCAAAAGTGTCGATTCGCAATATTCGTCGGGATGCCAATAAGCAGCTGGACGAAGAACAGAAAGCCAAAACAATCACCGAAGATGACTGCCAAAAGGGAAAAGACAATACTGACGATATCACCAAAAAGTATATCGATCAGATTGACGAGATTCTCAAGGTCAAGTCAGATGAAATCATGAACAGTTAACGATTCGAAATTCAATCTTAATCAACAAGTCGTATCATGGATAAATCCGCCTGGCGGCGGATGACGGCAGAATACAGGAGTGGAGCTATGAATGATAAAGCACAGGAACAGATCGAACCGGTTCGAAAACATCGTTTTTTCAAAACAGTCAAGTGGATTGTACTGATATCAGCAGGCGTGGTCCTGCTGATTTTTTTTGGTATCCCATTGTTTCTGTCTTCGGCGGGTGGAACCGGTTTTTTGCTGGGTAAGATTAACGCTGTGGTTGATGGACAGGTTGCGATGGACGATTTTTCAATGGGCTGGTTCAAGGGTGTCAAACTGAGGAACCTGTCATACGCAGACAGTACGGGAAACACATCCGTTCAGGTTCAGCGAATTGAAACGCATCCGCAATATCTATCCCTGCTGGGCGGCAAGGTCAACCTTGGCAAAACTGTCATTGACAGTCCACAGGTCCATTTAAAAGTATCTTCGTCCAAAACCCCTGCAGCGCCGGCTGACGGTTCTGAACGTTTGTCCAAACCGACACCTGTCACATCAGCCGATGCACCGCCGCCGGTGTTCCCGGTCAATCAGATTGATCTTGAACTGATTAACGGTAATGCGACAGTGGAACTGCTGGACGGGACGTCGCAGACGGTGGCGTTCACGAATATTGCGTCCACGGTTCAGTTTGATCAGGAGGCCAATACCGGGGCTGTGGATATGGCGATGACAGTCGATGATTCCGCGTCGGTCTCGGCCAATGGGAATGTTAAAACGGACAAGAAAGGATGGACGGTCAAGGCGGGTGATTTCGATGTCAAGATTTCCAAATTACAGCTTGGCAGTCTCAAACCGCTGTTAGCGATGGCCGGCCAGGAGATGGAACTGACCGGGGAATTGAATGCTGACGCAAAAATTTCACTTGAAGATAATGCCGTCAAACAGTTGAAGGCCGATGTGAAGATGACGGATCTGATCCAGGGAACCGGTGAGGACCGCATTGTATTTGATCAGCCCGTGACGGTCCAGGCCGATATTTCAGCCGAGGGAGAAACCATTCGCATCGAACAAGCTAAGGTGCAGTCCCAATTCTGTAATGTGGATTGCTCCGGTACCACCGAATCGCTGACCTATTCGATTGATGCAGATCTGGCGCGGACACAGCAGTTTGTCGGTCAGTTTGTAACAGTCCCGATGTCGATGGTCGGGGCGTTATCGGCCAAAGGTAAGGCGGCAATGACTGATGAGACGACGACAGTGGCCGGATCGGGTACCATCAAAAACCTCCAGATTCAGCAAAACGATGTCAAGACACCCATGACAGATATTCAATTGGATTTTGATTGTGCCATGAACTCCGCTCAGGAGCAGTTAAAAATTGCTTCGGCCACTCTGGTTGGAACTCCCGGAACGGTTACTGTCAGCAACGTGATTGTGCCCCTGTCCGATCAGGCCGAGAAGACAATTTCCGTCGATGCGCAGGCGAAGGTTGATTTAGCCAAAGCCTGGCCGTTCGTACAGGTTTTTTCGGAAGATTTGAAAAATCAGGACATCTCCGGACAGTTGGACGCTGCATTTAAGGTGAGCACCGCGGGCAGTCAGATTCGCTTTTTGACGGAGAACACCAGGATTGATAACTTACGGGTTGCTGTTCCGGACAGTGATCCGTTTGTGCAGGATGTGGTCACGCTAAACGGCGATGTGCTGATGGACACCGAAAACGAAGTCATCGATATCCGTACGCTTGACCTGCAGGGAAAACAAGGTGAATCGTTGATCAAAATCACCAAGGGTAAAATTGAAAATAAAGTCAGCAGTACCAATACCCACATGACGGGTGATTTTGTGGCCGAGTATGACTGGCGGGCGGTTTCGGCACTGGGAGCGGCTTATTTGCCAGAGGGTCTTGCCATTGAGGGCAACCGGACTGATACATTTCATTTTGAATCGGTTTATCCCACGAACAATCCGGATGCCATGATCGCCGGATTGAATGCCAACGGGGCCATCGGGTTTGATCGGGCAGAGTATTACGGCCTGAATGTCGGCCCGACCGAGCTGAAAATGACTGTTAAACAGGGTGTGGCGGATTTTGAGATTCCCGAAACAACAGTCAATGAAGGCAAACTGCGTTTTGCTGGTGTGGTGGATTTGAAGGAACCGAGTAAAGTCCTGCGACTCAAGGAGTCTACACAGGTATTGGAGAATGTGCACATTACAGAGGAAATGACGAGGACGATGCTGACACACCTGAGCCCTGTGTTCGCCGGACAAGGAGACATCAACGGGTTTGTCAATTTTAAGTGTGATCAATTGTCGATTCCTTTTTCGGCTGAAGAAACGAATAAACTTTTCATGGACGCAGTCGTATCGATAGACAATGCTCAACTGGAACCCAAAGGGGCTTTGAATCTGATTCTGCGAAAACAGGACATCAAACCGATTCCGCTTCAACTGCTTCCCTCACGTTTTGTCTTACAGAATGAAGTCGTCTCCTATGATGCGATGGAGTTCCTGCTGGACCAATATCCAACAGGATTTTCAGGAACGCTGGGATTGAACTCCTATGCAAACATGACGATCGCACTGCCGTGGCGAATCGACGTTGAGGAACGGGGATTTCGTTCGGTCAAGGTCGGAGAGGATTTATCCACCCGGTTGAAAGTCGTGTGCCAGGGGCCGGTGACAGATTTTGCAAAATGTATCAGGTTCGATGCGATGCTGGATGATGCCCTCAAGGATGTGATTGAGGATCAGATTTTAAAAGGGCTGGAAGGGATTTTAAGGAAGAATCTTTAATCTTTGGGAAACAGGTTATGATGCAGAATTTTTTCAAACGATTGATGTCGCCAACACAGGAATTGGGTAAGTGGAGCCGATTTTTGGCCCTCCAGGTGCGTATCTGGTGGCATTTCGGCCGGCTCTTCATCGTCCGCAACCGATGCCTGACGCAGGCGGCGGCCCTGGCGTATCACACCATCTTCGGGCTGGTGCCGCTGGCGATTGTGTCGCTGATGGTCTTCCAGATGTTTCCGGCGTTTAATGACGTCAGTGATAAGGTCAAGACGTTCGCCTATGAGCAGATGAATCTGACCAGTATCGAATATCCGGTTGAGGCTGAAATGGACAGCGTGGAACCTTCGGACCCGGAAGACCAATCCCCGCACATTACAGTGGCTCAAAAATTGGATGAATTGTCGCAGGGATTTATTTCGAAAGCACATACCGGGGCCATCACGGTCGTAGGACTGATGTTAGTGATTTGGGCCGCAGTGGCATTGTTAATGACGATTGAGAAAACCTTTAACATGATATTTCATGTTGGCGAGGGGCGGGGATTTCTGCATCGGCTCTTTAATTACTGGGCGTTGCTGACACTTGGTCCGATCCTGGTGGGCTTTGCAATCTATGTCAGTACGCAGCACCTGCTCAATAGCGGGTTTGCCCAGGGAGTCGCTCCGCGGTTTCAGCCGGTGGTTCCGTTTTTGATCAGCATCCTGATTTTTTTCCTGCTGTATTTCTTTTTGCCCAATACCCGCGTCAGCCCCGGTGCAGCAATGTGGGGAGCGTTCGTCGCGGCGGTGATCTGGACCGTTGCCAAGGTTGGTTTTCGAATGTATGTAACAAAATTTGTGCCGCAGTTTGCAGTGTACGGGGTGCTGGGTATTATTCCGTTGACGGTGATGTGGATCTGGGTGTCGTGGGTGATCGTGCTGTTCGGGCTGCAGTTGACCTACGCGACGCAGAATGTCAAGCGGCTCGATGCGGCCGAATTCAATAAGGCCCGCCGGCAGGAACAGTGCTTCCTGGCCAACGACCAGACGGTGGTGCGGGTGATGGAGTATGTGCTGAATGCGTTTGAGCGAAAGGATCAAAAGCCGGTGAGCATAGAGTCCGTGGCATACCGTCTGCAAATGCCGACCGATTTCACGGAGAAGATTCTCGACCGAATGGTGCAGTCTGGGCTGCTGTGCCATACCAGTGAGCCGACGGTGGGATATGTACCGTCAACGGATGGGGCGCATATCTCGCTGGATGAGATTTCGCGGGCGATCAGCGAAGTCAGTTTTGCCCAGCCCAGCGCCGCCGATGCGACGCATATTCAGGCTGTGTTTGATGAAGTGTGCCGGCAGTTGTCACAATATACCCTCAAGCAGGTGCTGAATAAGGATGAGGACTTTAATTTACAGTCCGAAGCCATCCAGGAATCATCTGACAGCGATGATGAGGAGCAGACCGCCTAGGAAATCCAAAGCTTCAGAGCGTCAAAGATAAATTTAACACCGAAGATCAGCAGGGCAATGCCGCAAAACAGCAGAATGCCTCGCTGCAGTTTTTGGCCGAACAGGCCCGCTCCTTTATGCGTGACATACGCCGCAATCGACAGGATCGAAAGCCAGACTACGTCGCACAGCCAGTGAATGATGGCGAAGAGGATCAGGGCCAAAATACCCAGTGCCTTGGCATCCATCGCTAGTTTTAATCCCACCACTGCCCACCAGAGCAGGAAATACGGATTCGTGGCCGACAGCAGGATACCGGTGACGATCGAATTGGTTCCGGCGTTTGTGCTTTCTTCGGTCTGTGCTTGGCGGATTTGCCGGATCATGTTATAACCCATCCACAGCAGAAAACAGCCGCCGAGGACACCGATGGCGATCTGGACGGAGGATTTTTCAAAGAAGAAGTGCAGTCCCAGCATGAGCAGGGCGATCAGCGGCATCTCTACGATACCATGGCCGATCGAGATCAGCAATCCCGCCCAGCGGCTTCGCGTTCCCTGTGCAACCGTCGCGGCGGTTATTGCTCCCGGCGCCATGACGCCTGACAGCGAGATCAGCACGGCTGACACTAAAAATGTCGCTAGTTCGTTCATGGCCTGATCGGTTTGACCATTTTGTAATCGTCCATGATAAAGCCGCCGCCGATATCCTGGACGATGGGGCCTTCAATTGTATAACCCATCTTCTCATAGATCGCGATGACATGGGTGTTGTGTTTATTGACGGTCAGCCAGATGTCGGCGGCCCCGTGCGTGCGGCCAATGGCCTCGATCCTCTCCATTGCCTGACGTGCATAGCCTTTGCCCCGGCAGTCGGCTTTGAGGTAGAGTTTGCTCAGAAACACGCGGCCTTCCTGCAGTTGGTATGAAAAATACCCGATGAATTGATCCTCAACCCTCATGAGCCGGTACTGATAGCCCTGTTCACGAATGCTTTGACCGATGGACTCTGCGGACTGAACCGTTTCCAACATGTACTCGACCTGTGCGGCCCCGATGATCGGCGTAAAATGCTGCGTCCAAATCTCAGCCGCAAGTTCGGCGACCTGCTGAATTTGGGGATCTGTGTCAACAGGGATGATTTTCATTGTTACATTATTCTCCGATGATTTTGACCAACAGGCGTTTGCGGCGTTTGCCGTCGAATTCGTAATAGAAGATGTGCTCCCATGGGCCCAGGTGCAGCCGGCCTTCGGTGATGGCCACGACAACTTCGCGGCCCATGACCTGGCGTTTCATGTGGGCGTCGGCGTTGTCTTCCCCCACGTTGTGCCGGTAGGCGGAAACCGGCGCATGGGGGGCGAGCTTCTCGAGCCAGACGTCATAGTCGTGGTGGAGCCCGGATTCATCGTCGTTGATGAAGACCGACGCGGTGATGTGCATGGCGTTCACCAGCACCAGTCCCTCCTGGATGCCGCTGTCGGCCAGACATTTCGAAACCTCGGGCGTGATGTTGATGAAGGCGCGCCGGGTCGGCACATGGAACCAGAGTTCCTTTCGGTAGCTTTTCATGGAGTCCTCCTGAAGGGCGCTACAGTTTCTTGAGCAGCTGGTTTGCGGCGGTGAGCAGGGGATCCCACACCGGTCCGAACGGCGGTGCATAGGCCAGGTCCGACTGGCTGAAATCCGCGACGGACATGTGGGCATGCAGGGCGACCGCCGGCGCGTTGATGCGGTGGGCGCAGCCTTCGCGTCCGACCATCTGGGCGCCGAGAAGCCGTCCGCTCGCCCGGTCGCCGACGAGGTGAACATGGATCGGGGAATTTCCCGCATGGGCATGGGCTCGGGAGCGGGTCTTGATGGTGGCGGTGGCGGGGGAGAACCCGGCTTCCGCCGCCTCCTGGGAGGTCAGGCCGGTCCGGGCGACCTCGAGTTCAAATACCTTGAACACGGCGGTGCCGGCAATTCCCGGCAGCCGGGTGTCGATGCCGCAGACATTGTCCGCGGCGGCCCACCCGGCCCGGTTCGCTCTCAGGGCCAGCGGAAGCCATGTCCGCTCCCCGGTCACCACATGGAAGGCGTCGGCGCAGTCTCCCGCCGCATAGATGTCCGGGTTCGAAGTGTGGAGGGCCTGGTCGACGGCGATTGCGCCGCCGGGGCCGAGCTGGAGGCCGGCATCCGCCGCGAGTCCGCTGTTGGGGGCAACCCCCACGGCGACCAGCACCATATCGCAGGCCAGGGACGCGCCGGCGGAGGCCACCACCAGCCCCCCCTTTTCCCGGGGGGAGATCCCTTCGATGGCATGGCCGTCGTAGACGCCGATTTCGTGGGCTTCGAGGACCTCCCTAACGCGGTCGGAGAGGTCCGGGGCCATCCAGGGGAGCAGGCCGGGGCGCGGCTTGATCATGTCCACGGCGACGCCGCGAGCGGCAAGCGCTTCGCACATCTCGAGGGCGATGTACCCCATGCCGATGATGACCGCCTTTTGGACGTGGTGGTCCGCGAGGTACTGCTTCAGCTTCCGTCCATCCTCGAGATTCTTGAGAACCAGGACGCCGGGCAGGTCGATGCCCGGGATCTTCGGAAAGATCGGGGCGGCCCCTGTGGCGATCAGGAGGGCATCATAAGGAAGGGAGAAGGTCCTGCCTTCGGGATCCCTGCCCTCCACGCGATGGGCCCGAGGGTCGATGGCGCACGCCTGGTGGCCGAGGCGCATTTCGATGCCCTGTTTCTCCTGGAACACCGAGGCCCGGCGCACCACCAGGTCGTCCATGTCGCGGTCGGGGACCGCAATATTATAGGGCATGCCGCAGGCGCTGTAGGAAACGTCCCGGGTCATCTCCAGCACCGTCACCCGGATGTCGGGTTGATGCCGTTTGGCCCGGCTGGCGGCGCTCATCCCGGCGGCGTCGCCGCCGACAACAACAAAATCCATGGAAACCTCCTTGTTCGATTCGGTTTCGGGGTGCTCGATCTCGATCTGCGCGTATTCGGTCGCGGGGAGTGTATCATACATCCGGGTGGAATGGCAGCTTTTCTCCCGGCGCAAGAGTGCTGCCGGGCGATGGGTTGCGGGTCCCGTCCGGCGGCGGGATATTTCAGG
>ENA-ORCT01000386-ORCT01000386.1-marine-metagenome-genome-assembly--contig:-NODE-386-length-21695-cov-3.575678_pt1 | contig 21695 bp, 13 predicted proteins | sample MGYA00248632_ERZ508511 | MGnify/ENA primary metagenome ERZ508511 (study PRJEB26182, sample SAMN06268839) | marine metagenome | isolation source: Tt an P1-techrep anaerobic enrichment on pine from sediment...
GTCCCTTTTCTATCCTGAAGTAATGGATGGGTTTTGCAATACCATGGTTGATATGTATGAAAATGGCGGATTGATACCGCGAGGCCCATCTGGTGGGAACTATACTTTTGTAATGATAGGCGACCCGTCAGCACCGTTTTTTGCAACAGCCTACAACAAAGGAATTCGAAATTATGATATTGAAAAGGCTTATGAAGGACTTCGAAAAAATGCATTTGTTGGAGGGATTCGTGATCATGCCGGTTACGAACACCAAAGTCCTGCCTTCGGTGGTGGAATGCAATATTACGAAAAACAAGGTTGGGTACCGGAAGGGATTAATGCTAAAGGAGGGCACAAAGATGGTGCTTCCATGACCATGGAATATGCTTACCAAGATTGGTGCTTGAGCCAACTGGCTAAAGCTTTGGGTAAGGATGATGATTTTGAATTTTTCGCAAAGCGTTCATTGAATTACAGGAATTTGTGGAATCCGAAAACGATGATGATCCACCCTCGTGAAATGGATGGTAGTTGGATAAAGGATTTTGAGCCGGTAGTTGAGGGATTTAATGCCCGGGGATTTTGTGAGAGTAATTCAGCAATTTATACCCATTTTGTGCCACACGATATGGCAGGGCTAATTAATTTGTTTGGAGGCAAAGAGAAATATACCTCTTTTCTTGACGAATCTTTCAGGAAAGGAGAGCAACTTGATTTTGTGGGTATCAATAAAAATCATGCTGCCAATTGGATCGATTACGGCAATCAGCCTGGAACAGCAATGGCCCATTTGTTCAATTACTCGGGTGCCCCCTGGTTGACACAAAAATGGTTACGGAAGGTAAAAGAAGCTTATAGTGACATTACCCCTTATGATGGATATAAAGGAGATGAGGATCAGGGACAGATGGGGGCTTTGGGGGTTTTAATGGCGATTGGTCTTTTTGAAGTAGATGGAGGTGCTTCCGTGGATCCGATATATGAAATAACCAGCCCTGTTTTTGATCGGGTGGTCATTCAGCTTGATAAGGATTATTATCCCGGCGAAAAATTTGTGATCAGAACCAAAAACAATAGCCCGGAAAATATTTATATACAAAAAACGAAGCTCAACAGTAAGAAGTTGAATACTTGCTGGTTTTATCATATAGACTTGGTTAAAGGCGGCAAGCTTAAAATAGAATTGGGGGCAAAGCCTAACAGGAAATGGGGGTCAGGTGAAGGTGACTTACCTCCCTCATTATCTAAGTAATAAAATTAAGAATTTAGTTATGAAAAATGAACTTGCAATGAAATGGAAGCTCGCAGTACTTTTGGCAGTATTTGTGGTTGTTAGTGTATTTGCACAAAACCCATCCGGTTGCTTTCCCGCGGAAAAGCTACCGGAATACATAACTCCTTTAACCGATTGCGGACAGCGCTCCGAGTTTTCGCACGATGGCAAAACGGTGTATTTTGTAGATGAGGCCGGAGGTGAAATTTGCAAAGTGGATGTGGCAACGAAGGTCATTACCCAAATTTCAAAAAAAGAGTTCCTTCCTGAAGGACATGGGTATTACCGGGTTTATGTGTTGGCAAACGGTGACTTGTTGTTTACCTGTGGCCCGAGCCGTCATAACCTGTACATGCAAATCTTGCAAAAAGGAAAAACAATGCCCATCAAGCTAAACGAGCAGGTTGATGAAGGGCCGGCAATATCGCGTACCGACATGAAAATTGTATGGACACCCGACCAGAAGGTAATCTATTCAGGGGTACTTGATATCGCAAAAAATAAGGCTTCCATTAAACACAAAAACCTTATAATCGATAACGCCAATGTGGTGGTAGATGGCATTAAGTACGACGGTATTCTTGAACCCCAAAATTTCAGGCAACCTGCCGAAGAGGAATTCACCTGGACTCAATACGGCAAAAACAGCGAAGGCAGGTTTACCAGCGAAGTGATGGGCTACAACCTAAAAAACGGAGAGATTACGAATTATTCCAAATCACCAGAGATGTATAGTGAACCGGAAGGAATTTTTCCGGACGGTGATTATACTTTGATGGAGTGCGATGGGCATAGTTTAATGGGAATGAAATCCATCGATTTGTACAAACTGAAGTTAGATGGAACGGGAAAAAACTACCAGCGGCTCACTTTTTTCAATGACGTAAAAGGCTATAAGGCCTCAAATCCCGTAGTGAGCGACGATGGCCGTTGGATTGCATTTCAGGCGGCTAATGCAAAAGCCGCAGCAGGTGTCGGTTGCGGAATCTATCTTTTCGATGTTGAAAAATGGGAAAAATCAAACAAAAAATAACGGATCTATTAAAATTAAAAATAATGAATAAGAAATACGTAGTAGCAATTTTATCGTTGGTGCTGGCGGTAAATATTTCATGGGGGCAAAACACGAAACCCAATTTTGTTATCATCCTGGCCGATGACTTGGGGTATGCCGATTTAGGCTACACGGGAAGCACACAGATTAAAACCCCAAACATTGATAAGTTGGCACAGGGAGGAATAAATTTCACCAATGGCTACGTTTCGGGGCCGGTTTGTAGCCCATCGCGTGCCGGAATGTTAACCGGACGAAACCAGGTAACTTTTGGGCATGACAACAACCTGCCCATTAAATCAGAGCCCGGTTACCGCGAAGATTTTAACGGGCTTCCCCTAACGGAAACCACGTTTGCTGAGCGGCTTCAGAAACTCGGTTATACAAACGGTTTGATGGGGAAATGGCATCTTGGTTATGGCGAACATTTTCATCCACTCAAAAGGGGCTTCGACGAAATGTGGGGCTTCCTTGGTGGAGGACACGATTATTTTACGTCGGAAGATAACGGAATAGAAAAATTTGAACCGATTCAAAGCAACTTTAAAACACCGCAGCCCATTACGTACATAACCGATGATATTGGCGATGAAAGTGTGGATTTTATCAAACGCCATAAAAACAAGCCTTTCTTTTTATATGCCTCATTTAACGCTCCACACGCGCCTATGCAGGCTACCCAGGAAGATTTGGAACTCTACAAGCACATCAAAAACAAAAAACGCCAGACCTATTGCGCTATGGTACACCGCTTAGATGTAAATGTAGGCAGGATTATGAAAGCCTTGGAAGAGCAGGGCGTGGCCGAAAATACATTGGTGATATTTTTAAGCGATAATGGCGGACCCTGCGACCACAACGGCTCGATAAATGCTCCTTTCAATGGACAAAAAGCTTTGTTGCTGGAGGGGGGGATTCGCGTACCGTTCGTTATGCACTGGAAAGGGAAATTGCCTGCCGGTAAGGTGTACGATAATCCGGTAATTTCACTCGATTTTGCCCCTACATTTTTAGAACTGGCTGGTGGCGAAATTAGCGATGAAATGAAATTCGACGGGGTAAACCTGATGCCTTTTTTGTTGGGCGAAAACAACGGAAAACCGCACGAGTCGTTTAATTGGCGTTTCACCATCAGTGCTGCTATACGCGAAGGGAACTGGAAACTGGTTCGTCTGCCCGACCGTTTGCCGATGCTGTTCGACCTCTCGAAAGATATTTCGGAGCAAAACAATGTGGCAATGGACAACCTGGATGTAACCAAATCGTTACTCAAAAAATTAGGTGATTGGGATGTTGCTCAGCCGCATCCGGTATTTATGGAAGGCTATGTATGGAAATCACGTCAATTAAAATTGTATGATGTGCCGTATAAATTGGAACAACCGAAGTAATTTTTAAAACTTATTAATTCAACAAAAGATGAACAACAGAAAAACATTCTCACACTTCAAGCTACCATCAGATGGATTGGGTTGGGGGAGCGAAAGAAAGTAAAGTGAACCCTTGGCAAACCACATCGAACTTTGCAGCCGAACTGATCAAGCATACCTGCCGGATACCGGGAAGTTGCCGGATATGCCTGCATGACCAATTACCCAAAGGAATAATTGTGCCCTTGCTTCTGGATGCAATTGTACCTTGCTTGTTCCCTAAACCAATAAAAAATATGACTTTTTAACCAATTTAGTATGTCTTTTTATAGAATCATTCAAAACCTAAATCCATGTTAAAGAATTTTCAGAAAACATTACTTATTTTTTCTTTCCTTTTTTCCTTTTCAGACTTAATCGCCCAGGACTTGACACAATACGTCAACCCATTTGTAGGTACAACCGGTGGTGGAAATACCCATCCGGGTGCACAGGCTCCTTGGGGAATGGTTTCGGTGTGCCCCTTTAATGTGTATTTTAGTTACGACGATAACGAATTTTTAGGAAGGTATTCAACACCGTATTCTTATGGTAATAAATACATTTCAGGATTTTCGCACGTAAATTTAAGCGGAGTGGGCTGCCCCGACTTAGGAGCAGTTTTATTGATGCCTACACAAGGAAAGCTTGAATTGAGTCCCGACAACTACAGCTCGGAATACAAAAACGAAACAGCTTCGCCGGGTTTTTACGAAACTGAGTTAAGCAAGTACAACATAAAAGTACAAACTTCGGCTACGCAACGCACGGGTGTTAGCCGTTACCAGTTTCCGGCAGGCGAGTCACACATTTTGTTTAACATGAATTTGGCGCTCACCAAAAAGCAGGGTGGTTACTTTAAAATTACCGCCCCTAACCAAATTGAGGGAATGCGCAACACCGGAGGTTTTTGCAGCCGCAATTACATTAATCAACCCGTTTATTTTGTAATTGAATTTTCGGAAGATGCTACTGATTTTGGTGCGTGGAGCGGAAAAGATAAATACCAAAATTATGAAAAAGCACTGGGTGGTGACGATATTGGCGCCTGGTTTACTTTCTCGGACGATAAAGAAAAAATGATTGAAGCCCGCGTTGGGATTTCCTATGTCAGCATTGAAAATGCTAAGGAAAACCTGGAAAAAGAAAATACACCTTTTTCTTTTGACGAAATTAAAAATAAGGCGGAACAGGAATGGGAAAAGCAATTTTCGCGCGTACAAGTGGAAGGCGGAAACGAGCTGGACAAGAAGTTATTTTACACGGCTTTATACCACATACTTATTCACCCCAATGTAATTTCCGATGTAAACGGTGAGTACCCGGTTATGGATGGAAACGGCATTAAAAAAGCCGAGGGTTATACACGTTATTCCATTTTCTCTTTGTGGGATACTTATCGCAATGTACACCCCTTTTTAAGTTTGGTTTATCCCGAGGTGCAGCGCGACATGGTGCAGAGTATGGTGGAAATGTACAAAGAAGCCGGCCGTTTGCCCAAATGGGAATTAAGTGGCCGCGAAACCTTTGTAATGGTGGGCGACCCGGCTTGTATTGTGTTAAACGATACCTACCAACGAGGCATTCAGGATTTTGATTACAAAACAGCTTACAAAGCCATGCTGGAAAGTGCTACCAAAACTGAAAACAATAAAATCCGACCTTTCAATAAATACATCGAAGAATACGGTTTTATTCCGGTTGAGTACAAACACCGGGGTGCCGTTTCTATTCAGCAGGAATATGCATTGGCCGATTGGAACATTGCACAAATGGCAAAAGCCTTGGGCGATTCACCAAACTTTGAGGTAATGGCAGAACGTTCGTTAAACTACAAGAATTTGTTTAACGAAGAAACCGGCTTTCTGCGCGGTCGCACTAAAGATGGAAGTTGGGTAGAACCTTTCGACCCCTTGATTATGCGTTACGAAGACGTGAAAAAATACCCGCAATGTTACGTGGAAGGAAATGCCTGGCAGTATTTGTTCTTTGTTCCCCACGATATTAAAGGCTTGCAGGAATTATTGGGTAAAAAAACCTTTGCTGAAAAACTGGAAGAATCGATGCACGAAGAAGCCAAATTTGGTTTGTGGAACGAGCCGGACATTGCTTACCCGTTTTTATTCAATTACATAAAAGGGGATGAGTGGAAAACCTCAAAATACGTACAAAAATGCATTAATAAATATTTTGCCGATAAACCCAAAGGACTTCCCGGAAACGATGATTGCGGAACAATGTCGGCCTGGTTGGTGTATGCCATGATGGGTTTTTACCCCGATTGCCCGGGTGATATGGATTACACCTTATTTCAACCCACTTTCGAAAAAATTACTATTCAGCTAAATAACGATTATTACGAAGGGAAAGAGTTTGTCGTTCAGCAAAAACAAAGCAACAAAACGCAGCTTTTATGGGTTGGTAAAGAACTTAAAACGCCTTTTGTAAATCATCATCAACTCACCCAAGGTGGAGTTTTGGAAATTAATGTAGAAGTAAAAGAATAGAATTTAATTCTCCATAGAAATAACTATCCCGAAAGGGATTGAACAAAAATAGCCACGGGTTGAACCCCATGGAATCTTATCAGGATTACTGAGAACCCCGAAGTGGGATTAACAAAAAAATTGACGAATGCAATGAAACGAAACATCTTAACTTTTCTACTAATTATTATCGCTCTCGTTTGGGCAGAAGCTCAATCCCAACCCAACGTGGTAATCATTCTTACCGACGATATGGGCTATGGCGACTTAGGGTGCTACAGCCCGGAATCGAAAATAGCCACACCCAACATCGATGCTTTGGCCGAATCGGGCATAATGTTCCGCGATGCACATGCCGCAGGAGCCTGGTGCGTACCTTCTCGCTACGGAATGGTAACCGGGCGCTATCCGCGTTTAATGCCGCTTAAAGTTCAAAATGGTAGTTTAATTAAACCCGAACAGGAAACTGTTGCCACTGTAATGAAACGAGCCGATTACACCACGGCCTGTGTGGGTAAATGGCATTTGGGTTTTGATAGTGTAGACTTTAAAAATCCAACCCAAATTACAAAATTAGCTGGTGGCCCGGTTGATCACGGTTTCGACTATTTTTTTGGAATGCATGCCTCCCTCGATATTCCACCGTATTTTTATATCGAAAACGACAAACCGGTAATGCTTCCGACCGAAACAGTTGAAGCAAGTATCAGTGCCGATGCAACTTCACCCGTTTCCGGCGCGTTTTGGCGAAAAGGTGCAATCTCTCCCGATTTTAAACACGAAGAGGTATTGGATAAATTCCTCGAAAAAGCAACAGGTTTTGTAGATAGTCATCTGGAGAAAAATGCCGACAAACCTTTCTTTTTGTATTTCCCGTTTACTGCACCGCACACGCCCTGGCTGCCTAAAAAAGAATTTGTGGGCAAAAGTGGTGCCGGCGAGTATGGCGATTTTGTTATGCAGGTTGACGATGTGGTTGGGCAGTTTGTAGCACATCTCAAAAAAAAAAATCAACTGGAAAATACCATTATCATTTTTAGCAGCGACAATGGCCCCGTTTGGTTCTCAGAGGATGTGAAAAAATTTAACCATAAAGCAGTTGGTAATTTACGCGGAATAAAATCGGATATGTGGGAAGGTGGCTCGCGTATGCCTTTTATTGTTCGCTATCCGAAAAAATATGCAGCAGGTGTGGAGAACAACCAGATGATTGGTTTTACGGATGTGATCGCCACGCTGGCTGATATTGTTGGCGACAAGAAATTCAAGGCTGAAGATTTTGACAGCCATAGTTTTCTGCCAGCTTTGTTAGGCGATGGCGAAAAAGTCATTCGGAAAGATTTGGTGATGGAAAAGAAAGTGTATCGCGAAGGCGATTGGAAATATATTGATGTGTGGGGACAAGGTGGAATTGAATTAAAATTCGCACCTCATGCCGACCAAATTGAACGCGGTTACAACAAAGGCGAATTGTATAATTTGGCTGAAGACCTTTCGGAAACCAACAACCTGATTGATAAATACCCGAAGAAAGCTGCCAAAATGAAAAAGAAATTGCACGAGATTCTGGCCGAAGAAATGTAACAAATTTCAAGCCCTGAAAGGGCGAAATATTTCAGCCCGGGGCAGAACGACAGAATGGAGTGCCGCCCTGGAAATAAGTAATAAGAGAAAAATCGACCGCGCACAAACATCAAATTGAAAAACAAATTTGTTGCGGTCGAAACAAAGAAAAAATAAATCATTCAAAACAATAAGGTTCGAAACACAAATCGTAAAGTCTTGTGTCTAATGTCTTGGTACTAATAAGCAAAAATGAAATCACTACTAACAATCACAATCCTGATTTTTTTGTTCAACATTGGGCAAGAAGCTGTTGCCAAAAAAAAGGGCGACAATCAACTGAGTAAAAAAGAGATGAGAAAAGGCTGGGTGCTGCTTTTTGATGGAAAGACCACCGACGGCTGGAGGAGATTTGGCGATACTGACATTCCCGCCGTTTGGTCGGTAAAAAATGGAACTTTAATGTGCCGGGGTGTTAAAAAGGATGAGGCTAAACCCGGCGAAAAAGGGTTTATTATTTCCGATGGTCAGTACAGCAATTTTCATCTCAAAATCGATTGGAAAATTTCTCCGGGAGGGAATTCAGGTATTTTTTACCTCGGAAGAGAAAAAGGTTTTAATTCTATTGTGCAAAATGCCCCGGAGATGCAGGTTCTTGACAATGATTTACATCCTGATGCAAAAAAAGGAAAAGACGGCAACCGCAAAGCCGGTTCGTTGTACGATTTAATTCCGGCCGACCCGACAACCGTAAAGCCTGTGGGCGAATGGAATACCGCAGAAATTATTGTAAAAAACCGAAAAGTTACCCACATTCAAAACGGTAAAAAGGTAGTGGAATATGTAATTGACAGTGACGAATTTAATGCCTTGGTTGCTAACAGTAAGTTCCCTAAAATGAACCCAAATTGGCACCATATTCCTGAAAAAGGGCATTTGTGTTTGCAAGACCATAATGACGATGTTTGGTTTAAAAATATAAAAATCAGGAAACTCTAGTTCCCGGTTTTAGTTTATTAACGTTAATGAAGTATGTTGATGAAATTGAAGTACCTTGTTTTTTTACTGCTTATTTCTGTTTCGCCTTTCCTGAACGCTAAAAACCTGAATGGCGTTTTTGTTGACTTTAGTGAGCTTGAAAAAGTAAAAGTTGAAATTGGGAATAATAACCCCAATTATCTCCCGGCGTATAAATCGTTGTTGGAGAAAGCTGATTTGGCACTTACAGAAGGCCCTTTTAGTGTGATGGATAAAAAGCGAATCCCCCCGAGTGGTGACAAACATGACTATCTGAGTGGTGGCCCTTATTGGTGGCCCGACCCAAAGAAACCAAACGGGCTTCCCTATATCCGACGTGATGGGAAGGTTAATCCCGAGATGCGTGGGGAAAATGTCGATCCACCGGCTAAAATTAAAATGATGAATAATTTAAACATACTTGCTTGGGCTTATTACTTTTCAGAGGAAAAAAAATATGCGCGAAAAGCAGTTGAATTGTTAAAGACATGGTTTTTGGATGAAGCTACAAGGATGAACCCGAATCTTAATTTTGCCCAAGGGATACCCGGAAGAGTTGAAGGCAGGGGGATTGGCATTATTGACTGGAGGGAGATTTACAAAATTATTACCCCAATCGAGATTTTAAGTAACGAAAAACTGCTGGGCAAAAAAACAGAAAGAGGGCTTAGTGGTTGGTTCGAAGCCTACTATGAGTGGCTGCACACCCACGAATATGGAAAGTTTGAGGACGACTATTTCAATAACCACGGCACCTGGTTTGATATGCAGGCAGTTGGTATTGCCCTTTTTCTGGGTAAAAATGATGCTGCCCGGGAACGCCTGGAGGGTAAAACAAAAAAACGTATCTCGAAACAGATTGAGCCGGATGGCAGCCAGCCACATGAATTGGGTCGTACTAAATCATTATCATACAGTGTCATGAATTTGCGAGGGTTTTGCATATTGGCTGATATGGGGAGAAAAATCGGGATCGACTTGTGGGGATTTGAAACGACTGATGGACGGGGGATTGAGAAGGCTTTTGAATTTTTACTTCCAGTGGCAACAGGGGAACAATCCTGGAAATATCAACAAATTAGTGGCATGGAAGATGCCCTTCATTCATTACAAATAAATTTCCGGATGGCTGCTCATGCAACCGGAAAACCCAAATATTTAGAGGTAGCCAGAACCATGCCGGTTCCATTTTATGATTTGGAAGCTTTGATTTACCCAATTGGGTTTTGAATTTAGACTGATATTGTATGGCGCATGTGCCGGGGATCCTGGAAGTAATTCTTGAAAGATGCCCTGTTTTTATAGGACTTTCATAACAGTATGATGTCTTTATTGTAGCTCATACACCTGATCAGTAAGATAAAATGATTTTAGAATAAATAAATGTTTCGATGAACTATCCTAGTGTATTCTTTTTGATAGGGATTTATTTGCTTGTAATGGGTTGTGTCCAGACTGCCACAGAAGAACAATCATTGCAACCCAATATCCTTTTTATAATGAGCGATGACCATGCCTACCAGGCCATAAGTGCCTATGGACATGGATTAAACGAAACACCCAATATTGACCGTTTGGCGGAAGAAGGTGCCATTTTTACCCGCGCCTGCGTTACCAACTCAATTTGTGCACCCAGTCGTGCCGTGCTTTTAACAGGTAAACACAGCTTTATAAATGGAAAAGTGGATAATGTGCAACCCTTTGATTGGGAACAGGACAATTTTCCAAAACTGCTGCAGGCAAATGGCTACCAAACGGCGATGATTGGAAAGATCCATTTGGATGGATTGCCAACAGGCTTCGACTTTTCGATGGTATTACCGGGGCAGGGACACTACTACAATCCCGATTTCCTGGTAAATGGTGAAAAACAACGCTTCGAAGGGTACTGTACCGAAATTATTACCGAAACCATGCTCGACTGGTTAAAAAACAAGCGCGACCCCAACAAACCGTTCTGTGCGCTTTATCACCAAAAAGCGCCGCACCGCAATTGGCAACCGGCACCAAAATATTTGACCCTGTACGATGATGTTACATTCGATCCTCCGGCAAACTTTTTTGACGATTATGAAAACAGGGGAACAGCGGCTAAGGAACAGGAAATGCAAATTGACGGACATGCAGCATGGGGGCACGATTTTAAACTACTAACAGATCCAGATGGGAATCCAACAAATCTGGAATCAAGTCATTTAAATCGTTTCAACGAAAGACAGAAAGCCGATTGGTTGGCAGCCTACACACCCAAAAACGAGGCCATGAAAGCTGCAAAACTTTCAGGTAAAGAATTAGCGCTCTGGAAATATAATCGATACATAAAAGATTATTTGCGTACCATTAAATCGGTTGACGATGGCGTTGGTGAGGTACTCGATTATTTGGAAGAAGCCGGACTGGCAGAGAATACCATTGTGGTTTATACATCCGACCAGGGTTTCTATTTGGGCGAGCACGGCTGGTTCGATAAACGTTTTATGTACGAGGAATCATTCCGTACACCGCTTTTGGTGAGATATCCGAAAGAAATTAAACCGGGCACTAAAATCAGTAAGCTGGTTCAAAACCTCGATTTTGCCCCAACCTTTTTAGATTATGCCGGTGTTGAGATTCCACAGGAGATGCAGGGTGTTTCGTTCCGAAAACTGGTTAGTGGCGAAACGGGCGAATGGCGAGATGCCGTTTATTATACGTACTACGAATACCCGTCGGTACACATGGTAAAACGCCACTACGGTGTAGCAACCGATCGCTACAAATTGATGCACTTTTACTACGATGTGGATGAATGGGAAATGTACGATTTAAAAACCGACCCCAGCGAAATGAAAAACATTTATAACGACCCTGCTTATGCCGATGTGCAAAAACAATTACACAAACGTCTCGAAGAGTTGCGTGTACAGTATGGCGACAGCGATGCGAACGATGAAAAGTTTCTGAATGCCTATTTGGAACACAGAAATAAAAGAAGAAATTAAAATTACAATACAATGAACAAAAAAGTAGTACAAGCCATCTCGCTATTTGTTTTAGCACTTGCTATGTTCAGTTGCAGTGCGACAAAAAAAGAAGAAGCGCAAAGACCTAACATTCTGTATATAATGAGCGACGACCATGCCTACCAGGCAATCAGCGCTTATGGTCACGGATTAAACGAAACACCAAATATCGACCGTTTAGCCGAAGAAGGTGCCATTTTTACCCGCGCCTGTGTTACCAACTCAATTTGTGCGCCAAGCCGGGCAGTATTGTTAACCGGAAAACACAGCTTTAAAAATGGGAAAGTAGACAATATTCAGCCGTTCAATTGGGAACAGGACAACTTCCCAAAACTCCTGCAAGCCAACGGCTACCAAACGGCGATGATTGGGAAAATCCATCTTGACGGGTTGCCAACCGGATTCGATTTTTCGATGGTACTCCCAGGACAGGGGGATTACTATAATCCTGATTTTTTAGTGAATGGCGAAAAGAAACGTTTCGAAGGGTATTGCACCGACATCATTACCGAAACCATGTTGGATTGGCTAAAAAACAAACGCGACCCCAATAAACCATTCTGTGCGCTGTATCATCAAAAAGCACCTCACCGCGAGTGGATGCCGGCAGTAAAATATTTTCAGGAATACACCAAAAGGGAAATAAAAAAAGCAGAAACCTTATACGACGATTACGAAGGACGCGGAACCGCAGCTAAAGAGGCAGAAATGAATATTTTGGAAGATATGAACTGGTCAGGCGACTCGAAATTGTACCCTGAAATCATGGAAGAATTGGGCATTGAAGAAACTCTTAGTTGGGGGATCGGCGCTTTTAAAAATAACACCGGGAGGATGAGCCCTGAACAGAAGGCGGCCTGGGACGCGGTTTATAAACCAATAAATGAGGATTTCAAAAAACGCTATCCTGATATGACCGAAAAGGAACTGATGGACTGGCGATACCAACGGTACATGCAGGATTATTTGGCCTGTATTGCTTCTGTTGACGATGGTGTCGGCGAGGTTTTAGATTACCTGGAAGAGGCCGGATTGGCAGAAAATACCATTGTGGTCTATACTTCCGACCAGGGATTCTATTTGGGAGAACACGGTTGGTTCGATAAACGTTTTATGTATGAAGAATCCTTCCGTACGCCACTTGTAATGCGTTATCCAAAAGAAATTAAACCGGGTACAAAAATCGATAAACTGGTACAAAACCTCGACTTTGCCCCAACTTTCCTTGATTATGCCGGAATAGAGATTCCGCAGGAAATGCAAGGCGAATCGTTCCGCGAGTTGGTAAGCGGCGAAACCGGCGAGTGGCGCGATGCAGTTTATTATACTTACTACGAATATCCTTCTATTCACATGGTGAAGCGCCATTACGGAGTGGCTACCGAGCGTTACAAACTGATGCACTTTTATTATGACATTGACGAATGGGAATTATATGATTTGGAAAAAGACCCCCATGAAATGCAAAATGTTTATGGTGACCCTGCCTATGCAGATGTACAGGGAATGTTGCATAAGCGACTGACGGAATTAAGGGAGGAATATGGAGACAGTGATGCCAACGACCAGCGTTTCCTAAAGGAATACCTGGACGTGGTTAACAAGGGCAAATAGCCGTCTAAATAGATATGAATAGTTTGAAACTGGTTGGTCATTAGTTTATGGGATTTAAGTATTTTATTTTGTTTGCTTTATCGGTCGTTGCAGTTTTATGCAAAGGCAGTGGAGCCGGGCATCAACACTGGGAGAAAAATGCCGATCTTTATATCCTTTCTTTTTCTGATCTGACTTTCAAGGTGGATGTAAATACTTCTGCGAGAATAGTATCTTTTCAAAAGAATCAGAAGGAAATCTTAGCACAGCCATCCGTACATTCTTTTAATTATGGTTCAACCTTTTGGCCGGCACCTCAGAGCAACTGGGGGTGGCCTCCCTATCCGTTTTTGGATGGCGAGCCTTATGAGGGAGAGTTGTTTGGGGACACTCTAAAAACGACAAGTAAGAAAGACCCGCAAAGTGGTCTTCGCTTTTTAAAAAGCTTTATCCCTGATGTTGAAAACGGATTTGTCGAAATTCAGTATTCGATAGAAAATATCTCCGGTGATTCAATCAACGTTGATCCCTGGGAAGTAACCCGGGCGGAGTCGATGGGACTTAGTTTTTTCCCTGAAGGGGAGTCCGAGCCTTTGGAAAAATCAAATTTGAACAATGTGGTGATTGAAGATGGAATGGTGTGGTACTTCTGTGACACGACCTTGTTTACTAAAAGCCAAAAGATATTTACCAGTGGTAAAGAAGGTTGGCTTGCGCATAGCGGTAATGGTCTGTTGTTTGTGAAAGTATTTCCAGATATAAAGCCCAATACAGCATCTTCAGGACAGGCAGAAATAGAAATATTTGCACATGAAAACAAGAAGTACATTGAGCTTGAAAATCACGGGGAGCAAGAGGCGCTTAACCCGGGGCAAAGTTTAAAATATACCGTTCGTTGGTATTTGATGGAACTGCCATCATCGGTAAAACCGGAAGTTGGGAACAAACAACTGGTTCATTTAGTTAGGAAAATGATTTCAAAATAATAATTGATTTTTAAAACGATGAAACTATATAAACTACTAATTCTTTCAGTATTTCTTATATCTTTTACAGCGGTAGCTCAAAAGCGCCCTGTTGACTATGTTGACCCATTTATTGGGACTGAAGGTGAAGGGAATGTCGTGCCAGGTGCTACCCTTCCGTTTGGAATGGTGAAATTAAGCCCTGATTGTAAAGGGCACAGCAATTCCGGTTATATTTCAGGGGGGATTATTGAGGGGTTTAGCCATACCCATGTTTCCGGTACCGGGGGCGGGGCGAAATATGGCAATATTATGGTGAAGCCCTGGATCGGTGAAATTGATTTGGAAGACGAAGGGAGTGCATATTCCGGGGAGGATGCTTCTGCTGGATATTACACTGCTTTTTTGGAAAAGCAACAAATAAAAGCGGAACTTACGGTGGCCCATAATGCTGGGATGCACCGATATACTTTCCCAAAATCGGAACATGCTTCTATTCTTATTGATGCCGGGCATTTTCTTTTTTTTGGCGATCAGTGGGGAGAAGCCCAGGAATTGGTAGGTTCGGAAATTCAAATTCTTTCAGATACAGAGGTTCAGGGATATTGCCGTGTACGTCATGGATGGAATTTTGGTGGCGCTTACACCGTTTATTTTTACGCTAAATTTGACAAAGCGGCGGCTTCGTATGGTACCTGGAAAGCTGACAAGCTTCATGAAGGGATAATGACGCAACCGGATAGCGGGGAAAAGACCGGTGCCTGGTTTTCGTTCAGCACTTCTGAAAAAGAGAAGGTTCAGCTCAAGCTTGGGATTTCATTTCTAAGTTCCTTAAAGGCCAAACAAAATTTGGAAGAAAGTATCCCTGCTTGGGGGTTTGATCAAATTAGAAATGTTGCAGCTAACCAATGGGACGATCTATTGTCCAAAATTCAGATTGATGCAACCGATGAACAAAAAACAGTGTTTTACACCAGCTTGTACCATGCTTATCTGATGCCAGTAGACCGCACAGGTGAGAACCCCAAGTGGAACTCAGATGCACCTTATTACGACGATTACTATGCTATTTGGGACACCTATCGGACACCGCATCCTTTAATGACAATTTTAACGCCTCAAAAGCAAGTTGACATGATTAATTCTTTATTGGATATCTATCAGCATGAAGGATACATCCCTGATGCGCGCAGCGGCAATGATAACGGACGAACCCAAGGTGGTTCTGATGTTGATATCCTAATTCATGATGCTTTTGTTAAAGGCTTGAAAGGAATTGATTACGGCTTGGCTTTGGAATCCATGTTGAAAAATGCCGAGGTGCCACCGGGTGATGATGAGCGGAAGGAAGGCCGTGGAGGATTGAAAGATTATAACTCAATTGGCTATATTTCCACCGACTTTGAGCGTGCCGGCTCACGTACACTGGAATATTCGTATTGTGATTATTGTATCGCTGATCTGGCGAAAGCACTGGGGGAAAATGATATTTACAGTAAATACATTAAAAAGGCAGACAACTGGCTTAACTTATGGGATTATGGCTTCAAATCTCATGGTGCGACAGGTTTTATTATGCCTCGAAAATCAAATGGAGAATGGCACAGAAATTTTACACTACAGCATCGGGAGGCAGATGGAGGAAAAGTTGAGGTTTTTGATGAATTTACCCGGGGTTATTGGGAAGCCTTTTTTTATGAAAGTAATTCGTGGGAATATTCCCTATTTGTTCCTCATAATGTAAAGAGATTGATTCAGGCCTGTGGGGGAAAGGAAGCATTTGTTAGCCGGTTAGATACTTTTTTTGGCAATGGTTTTTTTCAGGTGAGTAATGAACCTGGATTTTTAACACCCTATTTATATACCTGGGCTGGTAGACAGGACAAAACTGCTCACCGGATTAAAGAAATTCTTAAAAATAATTATAACGCCAAACGGGATGGGATTCCCGGAAATGATGATTCCGGATCAATGGGAGCCTGGTATGTTTTCAATTCGATGGGGTTCTACCCTAATGCGGGGCAGGATGTGTATCTAATCGGTTCACCTTTATTTAGGAAATCTGCGATCAAGCTTCCCGGTGGAAAGCTTTTCCAAATAGAGGCGAAAGATTTGAGTGATAAAAATGTATACATTCAGTCTGCGACACTGGATGGGAAAAAATTAGATCAAACATGGTTTGACCATAAAACAATTGTTGACGGTGGAAAATTGGTCTTGAAAATGGGGAGTAATCCTTCAAATTGGGGACGTACGAGTACACCACCTTCTTTATCTGATAACCATTAATAAGATAATTAGTTATGAAAAATTTATTTAAGGGCATCCTGATGGTTGGGATTTTAGGATTGGTTGCCTGCCAACCTAAAACTAACGATGGCGAAAAGAATGAAAATGTCAGTGTCCTGGATTATGTAGATCCTTTTATTGGAACTGATTTTCACGGCCACACGTTTCCGGGGGCAACAACTCCTTTTGGGATGGTGCAATTGAGCCCGGATAACCCGGTTTCTGGTTGGGATTGGTCTTCTGGTTATCACTGGAGTTCGGACACGATCGCCGGGTTTTCTCACACTCATTTGAGTGGCACCGGAGTTGGGGATTTGTTGGATATTTCCGTCATGCCAATTGTTGACTTTGATGCGTCAGTCGAATTTTTACCTTCTGACTATTACGCTCGTTTTTCCCACGAAAATGAAGATGCATCTCCAGGATATTATACCGTGCTTTTAGATAATGGAGTCACTGTAGAATTGACTGCAACAACTCGTTGTGGTGTTCATCAATACAAGTTTCCTGTAACTAGTGACGCATCTGTAATGGTTGATCTTGGTTTTTGGCAGAATACAGACAAACCTTATGAAACACTTATTGAAAAGATCTCAGGAAAGAGTATTCAAGGCTATCGGTTTTCTAGTGGATGGGCAGGGGATCAACGAGTTTATTTTTACATAGAGTTTTCTTCCGCTTTCGAATCTGTAAACTTCTATGATGAAAACAATGGAGAAGTTCAGTCAAATTCTGCTAAATCTGAGAACTCCGTTCGAAAAGGAGTAAAAGCTATAGCAAATTTTGGATTGCTAAAAGAACCATTGGTGCTTAAAGTAGGTTTGTCAAGTGCTTCAGTGGAGGGAGCAAAAAAAAATCTGGTAAAAGAAGTTGATAAAAAGAATTTTGAAGAGATAAAAAAGCAAGCTGAGGAACAATGGCTCGAAGTGCTAAATAAAATTCAGATTGATAGTGACAATCTGGAAAAGAAACGTACGTTTTACACGGCACTTTACCATTCTCATATTGCCCCGAATATGTATTCGGATATTGATGGGAGCTATACCGGAATTGACGGGAAAGTTCACACGAATAGTAAATGGAGCAATTATTACACCTTTTCACTTTGGGATACCTATCGGGCATCCCACCCTCTTTTTACAATATTGCAGCCGGAAAAGATCGATGATTTCCTACAGGCTTTTATTATGCAATATGAGGAATCCGGTCTGTTGCCGGTGTGGTCTTTGTGGGGAAATGAAACCAACTGTATGATTGGTTACCACGCAATTCCTGTAATTGTTGATGCCTATTTTAAAGGCCTGGTCAACTCGGGACAAATTGATATCTTATATGAGGCGATGCTCGCAAGTGCAAATCAGAAAATCAGGGAAACACCCCTGTTTAGTAAACATGGTTTTATCCCTTGTGATTTAAGCCGCAACTCAGTATCCAAAACACTTGAATATGCTTACGATGATTGGTGCATTGCACAAATGGCCAAAAATCTTGGTAAAGATGATGATTATAAGGTTTTCTCTGAAAGGGCCCTGGCATATAGGGAGCTGTTCAATAAAGAGTCAAAATTAATGCAGCCCAAGCTGGAGAGTGAGAAATGGAAAGTTTTTAATCCTTTTGACACTGGATATAAAAATGATTATACGGAAGCAAATGCTTGGCAATACACGTGGTACGTACCGCATAATGTTGAAGACCTTATTGATCTGATGGGAGGGGAACGGGAATTTGAAGACATGCTTGATAGTATCTTCATTCTTCCCCCAGAAGTTGGTGAACATGCGGCAAAAGACGTAAGCGGTTTTATTGGGCAATACATTCACGGAAATGAACCGAGTCATCACATTGCGTATTTATATAATTACATTGGAAGGCCGGATAAAACCCAAAAACTGGTTACGCAAATCGTGGATGAGATGTATACGGATAAGCCGGATGGGCTATGTGGTAATGAAGATTGTGGACAGATGTCGGCATGGTATATTTTCTCATCAATGGGGATGTACCCAGTAAATCCAGCAAATGGTAGGTATGACTTGGGAGTCCCTTCATTTTCAAGACTAAAATTGAATTTAGAAAAAGCTCAATTTGAAATCATCTCCCATAATCTTTCAACGGAAAATAAGTACGTGCAAGAGATAAAACTGAATGGGGATTCGTATCGTAAACCATACATTAATCATGATGTTATCCTCAGTGGTGGTAAACTTGAGTTTTTTATGGGCCACCAACCTAGAGCAGACCTTTTTATTATTGAGTAAATGGAGATAAACAAGTCGTTCCAATGCTGAACAGCAAAGAAAAAATGTTTGGGGTTAGGTTTTATTTCACAATCTTGTAGCAGTTATCTATTGCTAATTTTGATTGAAGGATAATGAAGCAGCATGATCGGTATGTTTTGGCAGAGATAAGAAAGGGCAATGTCTATCCTTTTCAGAATATCTTTCAACAGCATTATCCAATGCTATGTAATTTTGCTGAAAGATATGTTCTTGATATCAATATAGCTGAGGACTTGGTGCAGGATTTGTTTGTTAAACTATGGGAAAACAGGGAAACCATTATCATTACGACCGGAATCAAGTCCTATCTTTTTCAATCGGTTAGAAATCTCTGTTTAAATTACCTGAAACATGACAAAGTCCATAAAAAGTTTGAAGAACATAGTAAGCATGTCTATTCTGATAACTTTTATTCCGATGCTTTGGAAGAGGAGGAATTAGCCTTTATCATCCATCAAGCCATCCAAAATTTGCCACCAAAGTGCAGGGAAATATTTGAGAAAAGCCGATTTGAAGAGAAAAGTCATGACGAGATCTCGGCCGAAATGGGAATCACAAAAAAAACAATCAATAATCAGCTTTGGAAAGCTTTGAAGTTGGTTCGTGACCATTTGGCAGATAACGAAATTATAATGATACTCTTTTCAATTGCAGGCCATAATCTGCTATTTTAATTTTTTTTTTTGAATCAGTGGGACTTAATAGAAAGGTTATTGTCTTAGAGATATGAAGTAAGTATAATGGAAAAATTTGATACAGAAATAGCAATAAAAATTCTTACGGGGAATGCCAGCTCAGAAGAAGAGAGATTATTAAACAAATGGCTTGGTCAGTCTGAGGCTAATCGGGCTTATTTCTCAGAAATTGAGATGGTCTTTGAAAAATCCAAATATTCAGACAAATACTCAAGGCTGAACTTGGAAGATGCTTGGCACAAGATCGTAAGGACCGCAAACATCAGCGAAAACAATAAAGGGAGAGCAACTCGAAATTCAATTTCACTTCAATCCTTTTTGAAATACGCAGCTATATTCATAATGATTTTTTTTATGGGTGGATTGACTCATTATTTTATTTCCGGTGAAGAAAGTGCGGTTGTTGCGGAGACAAATACAAATTACTATTCGATATCCGCGCCGATGGGGTCAAAAACAAAAGTTGAGTTGCCAGATGGGACAAGCGTTTGGTTGAACTCAGGCAGTGAACTGAAGTATCCTGGAATATTTGCTGAAGGCAAACGAGACGTTTACTTAGAGGGAGAAGCTTTTTTTGATGTCAAAAAAGATGAGGATACTCCCTTTTTGGTGCGGACTAAGGCAGTTGGTATAAGGGTTTTAGGGACGAAATTTAATATTAAGTCCTACTCGGAAGAAGGAACTGTTGAAACAACACTTGTAGAAGGTCTTATCAATATTGGAAAAATTGGAGCTTCTCAAAATTTCTTATTGAAGCCAAAACAGCAAGCCGTCTTCATTAAAAAACATGGTAAAATAAATAACTCGGATTCAAGATTGGACGAATTTGTTGACGTTTCTCCAATTAATCGTAAAGAGCAATTCCTGATCTACGAAAATGTGGATACTGATTTATCTGTTGCGTGGAAGGATAATCTCCTGAAATTTAAAACAGAGAGCTTTGAAAGTCTGGCCGTCAAGATTGAAAGGTGGTATGGAGTCGATATCGAGATTGAGAATGAATTTTTAAAATCGAAAGTATTTACAGGGAGTTTTAAAGGAGAAGGGTTAGAACAGGTTTTGGATGCCTTGCAGTTGACATTGAATTTTGATTATGAAATAGAAAAGAACAAAGTTCGAATAAGGTAAATAAAATTAAACCAAAGACGACATCGGGCCGCCTTCGGTTCAAAAATAATTAGTTTTTAATGGATGTTTCCAGATTTGGCGATCAACAAAACATCCAAAGTGCATATAACTAAATTACAAATTTATGAAAAAAAAACAGAGAATGCTACATCCTGAGAGTCAGGGTGTGTATCAAAAATTATTACGAATTATGAAATTAACCAGTCTTTTTGTGCTAATTGGACTCCTGCAGGTTAGTGCCGCAGTGTTTTCGCAAAACACAAAACTTGAACTTTCCGTCTCTAATTTGAAAGTGAGCGAAGTAATTGAAAAGATCGAGGAGCAGAGCAATTTCAAATTTTTATATCGAGATGAAGTGATCAATGCTAACAGGAGAGTTAGTATTCAAACTGAAGGAAATGTTGAAAAGGTATTAAAAGAACTTTTTGCGGGATCCGGAGTTTCCCATCAATTTCTCGATAACAATTTGATTGTACTAACTAACGACGCTAATCAGTCTAGAACCACCGTGACAGGAACGGTTGTCTCTGCAAGTGGAGAGTCTATTCCTGGAGCAAATGTCGTTGAAAAAGGTACGACTAACGGGGTAGTTACCGATTTTGATGGTAAGTTCACTTTGACAGTTTCTTCAGCTGATGCAATTTTGAAGGTGTCTTTTATTGGGTTTTTAACCCAGGAAGTAGCACTAAACGGCCGAGAACTGATCAATGTTACTTTGGAAGAAGAAACCATTGGGGTTGATGAAGTTGTCGTTGTCGGGTATGGAACTCAAAAACGTTCCAACTTAACCGGCGCAATTTCTTCAGTAAAGGCAGAAGATTTAGAAAAGTTAACGGTTACCCGGGTAGATCAGGCCTTGAGAGGTAAAGCAGCCGGTGTAATGATCAACCAGGGAAGTGGCGAACCCGGTTCGGGACCGTCAATCCACGTTCGTGGTGTTGGGTCTATTGGTGGAACATC
>ENA-ORCT01000389-ORCT01000389.1-marine-metagenome-genome-assembly--contig:-NODE-389-length-21660-cov-3.741417_pt1 | contig 21660 bp, 20 predicted proteins | sample MGYA00248632_ERZ508511 | MGnify/ENA primary metagenome ERZ508511 (study PRJEB26182, sample SAMN06268839) | marine metagenome | isolation source: Tt an P1-techrep anaerobic enrichment on pine from sediment...
GCCGCCATTGGCACTCAGGCCATTTTCACTGCTGCGAAGACGCTGGACGCTGCCTTGGGCATCGAGTTGCGGCCAATATTCGCCGGAGGCGACCCCCAATCGGGCTCGCGCCTCCCGGACCCGGGCCAAAGCGCTGCGCAGATCGAGATTGCGATGAGCGCCCTCTTCGATAAGACGCTGCAGCAGCGGATCGTCGAACAAGGTCCACCAGCGGACGATCAAGTCCAGGTCTCGCGCCAGAGCCGGATCGTCTCCATCCTGCCAGGCCGCCGGCAGCTCGGATTGAGGAGCCTGATAGTCCGGCCCCACGCTCATGCAGCCGGCGGTCGTCAGAATCAACAGCATCGCCACCAGGTGGCGCAGCCCCGTGGCCAGCGTGCAATTTGCGGTTTGCTTCGCCATTTTCCCCTCACTCTTTCGGTTCACATTAAACGCAAACATACATGAATGTTTGTTTCTTGCCAAGGGGGAAATTTCGTTATTTCCGGACCCTGTCCGGGGTGGCTTTTAGGCTGGTTTTTCAGGCAAAAGGCTAGATGCAAACTACTGGATCAACTTCGCCTGTCCCGGCCGGCAGCCGTGTTACTTTCTTTGCTAGTCCAAAGAAAGTAACCAAAGAAAAGACGGATTGGCTGTCGCCGGACTTCTGTTGCGAAGAGGTGGTGCGCCCTTCCACAATGGATTCCATGCTGAGCAACGAAGGTTCTCCGTTGGCCGCTCTCTGGAATTGGACCGGATCGCATGCCTGCTTCTTTTGCGCGAAATGTGACCGATTAGCATCCGCGCTGTTGGGTTTTAAAACCCAGCAAACAATAGGCACCAAGCTGGCAAGAGATATGAAACAGTGGCCTTAGCGCCAAACATTGGCAAAAGAGTGCGTTACAAAGAATCCGCCTTGGGAATGGCGAGGCTTGGCGGGTATTGCTTTTTCCCTTCCTGACAATCTGCTGCCCCACGCAGTGGCAGCCATTTTTTGCCTACTTTTTGTTGGCTTGGACAAAAAGTAGGGCGTCTGGCGGGACGCGACCCGCCGAAGTTGAAGGTGATTTTTAGGTAAGCGATAACCTTAACTTCGCCGGTCCCGGCCGGCAGCCGGATTACTTTCTTTGCTGGCTCCAAAGAAAGTAATCAAAGAAAGGGCTGGGCTGTCGCCGGACTTCTATCGCGGTATGGTGGTGCGGTCTTTTTACCTGCGTTGCTTTCAGAAAGATAAAGGATCTTCGTTGGAAACTCTCTGGAATCGAACCGACTTGCATGCCCGTATCAATGATGTGTAATGCAGCGATATAGCATCCGCGCTGTTGGGCTTTTAAAAACCGGCAAAACAAAAAACCCAAACAAAAGGCCGGTGGCATCCCGAAGGTCGCCACCGGCCCAAAAACTCAACTTGCTGTTTTATCAATAGGCATGATCGTCAGCCGTCACCTCTTCGACAGTCACCGGTGCGCGGAAGATCCGATAAGTCCAGATCTTATAGGCGATAATAATCGGCACCATCACCAGCGCCACCACGGTCATGATAGTCAGGGTGTATTGGCTCGAAGACGAGTTGAAAATGGTCAAGCTGGCCGCCGGATCGAGGCTGGACGGAATCAGGTTGGGGAACAGCCCCACTATGGCGGTGGCCACCACCAGCAAGATGGTCGCACAGGAAGCGGCGAAGGCCTTGAGCAGCTTGCCGCGGCCGACCATGATCCGCACTACGATCAACTCCAGGGCCGCCAGCAGCGGCACCGCCCACAGCTCCGGACGGGCAAAGTAGTTGTCGTAGAGGGAGGTCGCAGCGGCAGTGGCGGCGAGAAAGACGACCGCGATCACCAGCAGCGCCGGCCACAGCTTCTTGGCAATACCCTCCGCCCGCTCTTTAAGCTCGTCGGTGGTCTTGACCGACAGGTAGAGGGCGCCGTGCTGCAGAAAGAGTCCGACAAAGAGCAGTCCGGTAAGCAGGCCGTAGGGGTTGAGCAGGCCGATCAGCGAGCCGTGGTAACCGGCCGCGTCCATCGGCAGACCGGCAAAAATATTGCCGAAGGCGACGCCGAACAGCAGCGCCGGCAGCAGGCTGCCGAGCAGAATGGCCATATCCCAGCCCTTTTTCCAGCCGAGATTGTCCATCTTGCCGCGGAATTCAAAGGAGACCCCGCGCACGATCAGAGCGAAGAGCAGTATCAGCAGGGCACTATAGAGATAACTGAACATCAGTGCATAGGTCGTTGGAAAGGCGGCGAAGGTGGCGCCGCCGGCAGTGATCAGCCATACCTCGTTGCCGTCCCAGACCGGGCCGAAGGTGTTGATCACCACCCGCTTTTCTGCGTCGTTGCGGGCAATAACGTTCATCAGCATACCGGCGCCGAGAACGAAGCCGTCGAGCATGAAATAGACCGCCCACAACACCCCCCAGAGCACAAACCAGGTAATTTGCAGTTCCATATCACGCCTCCTTCAGTATCGGCTGGGCCGCAGGCTGAGCTTCTTCCGGCCCTTTGCGGGAAAACTTGACCAGCAGATAGATATCGATAATCCCCAGGCCGCCGTAAAGCAGGGTGAAGCCGGCCAGGGAGACGACCACTTGACTGACGCTGATCGACTGGGAAACGCCGTCGGAGGTGCGCAGCACGCCGTAGACGATCCACGGCTGACGGCCTATCTCGGCCACCAGCCAGCCGAGCTGATTGGCAATATAGGGGACCGGAATGGCATAGATCAACAGCCGCAGCCAGAGGCGCTGCTTATCTAGCGTGCCGCGCCAGACGAAGAAGGTGGAAACAAAGATCGCGAAAGCCATGAAGGTGCCGAGACCGATCATGGCCCTGAAGCTGAGGAACACCGGCAGCACCGGCGGCCGGTCCTCTTTGGGGAAATCCTTGAGCCCCTTGATCTCGGCATTGACATCGCGGTAGGCCAGGTAGCTGAGGACCCCCGGCACATAAGCGGCCTCAATAGCATTACGCTCGTTTTCGCTGTCGGGCCAGGCAAGCAGGTGAATGCCGACATTGCTCGCGGTCTCCCACTGAGATTCCATGGCCGCCAGCTTGGTAGGCTGATAGCGGGCCACGACCTCGGCCTGGTAATCGCCGGTGAACAGCACCAGAAGAATAACCACCACGCCGAAATAACTGGCCATGCGAAAGGAGGCCCGGAAAAACTCGGGGTTGCTGTTGCGCAGCAGGTGCCAGGCGGAAACGCCCAGGACGAAGAAGACCGCCACCGTGTAGCTGGAAACGATGGTGTGGTAGAACTTCCACACCCCGTAGGGATTGGTGAGCATGGCACCGAAATCGACCATCTCGGCGCGGCCGTTACGCAACACGTACCCGACCGGATTCTGCATCCAGCCGTTGGCCAACAGAATCCACAAGGCCGAAAGGTTGCTGGCGATGGCCACCACCCAGATCGACAACAGGTGGACCTTTTTCGAGACCTTGTCCCAGCCGAAGGCCCAGATACCGATAAAGACCGATTCGAGGAAGAAGGCCACGGTCGCCTCGATGGCCAGCGGCGCCCCGAAGATATCGCCAACGTAGCGGGAATACTCAGCCCAGTTCATGCCGAACTGGAACTCCATGGTGATCCCGGTTACGATGCCGAGGGCGAAATTGATGAGAAACAGCTTGCCCCAGAACCGGGCCATGCGCTTGTACATCTCGTTGCCGCTGAGAACATAGCGGGTCTCCATCCAGGCCACCAGCAGCACCAGCCCCAAAGTCAGAGGCACGAAAATAAAATGGAACATGCTGGTCACTGCGAACTGCAAACGACTCAACGTCACCACATCCATGGCAATCCCTCCTTTGATAAAAAAACACCAGGCCGACACAATTGGATACCGGCACAGACACGGCAATGCCGTCAGTGGGCAACTATACCAAAAAACCATGACCACTGCAGTAATAAATTACAGTTTAATAAAAAACGGTCCGCGTCCGGTGACGTGGCCCGGCACGATAAACCGGCTGCTGGCCACGATTCCACAGCAGCTGGTCGAGGCCCATGGCGGTAACGATCCGGCCCTGCCGGGCCAGCTCGGCTTTGAGCAGTTCCACGGCGTGCACCGCAACGGCGCGCAGTTCAACCTCCGCCGCAGAGCCGGCCGCCACCTCCTCCCCGGCATCGATGCGCGCGGCAAGATCCCGCTCGTAGACCAGCACCCCGTCGTGGCGCAGCACATGGGGCACCAGATTATCCGCGAAGATGGTCAACTTCTCCAGGTCGCCAAAACGTCCCCAACCCTGCCCGCCGAAGGCGATGGCCAGATCGGCCGCCGCCAACTGGGCCCGTTTGTAAAAGGGCACCCGCAAACCGATATAATCGGCGACATCAGCGAACATCGGCATCGCCACCAGCAGCGCCACCAGCCGCTCGGCGCTGCTGCCGGCCGCCTCCACCAGGGCGGTGAAGGAGCCGTCGTAGTGCTCGCACAGATGGTCGCCCAGCTCGTTCCAGGCAGCCGCAAAACGGCTCATGAGTTCTCTGGCAGCCGGGTTGGTCGCCTCCTGACCGAACAGGGACAGACAGTCGGCATCGACGATCCGGCGCAACTCATGGGCGGAAAAGGGCCCCTGGCGGCGGAAACGCTCGGTCAGGGCGCTGGCCACGGTGAAGTAACCGGACATCCCCGGCCGCAGCCGTAAGAGATGGAAGTAACCGGAGCCGAAGTTGACAGCATCCAGAGTGAGAAAGAAAGCCACCGTGGCCGCACCATGGCCCAGGTAGTGCCGGGCGGGGTCGATCTCGGGATGGAGCGCCTGCTTAAGAGGGAGAGAAGCCGCATAGGCTGGCAGCCGCTCCCGGACGATGTGCACCTGGGTGGCCCGCTCGGCCACGCACTGACAGGCATGGCGCACCTGCGCCAGCAATGATCGGTTCATCAGGCGATCTCCTTCGAGTGCCATGCTGAGTCGTCCCCCATTCTACTCTTCCAGAATCCGTTCGGCCTTCTGCCGACAGGCCTGCATGATGTGGACGATATCCGAAAGGGGGATCACGTCTTCTGCCCGGTAGAAGGGCCCTGTCCCATCGCTCGCATTCGGCCGGCGCAAATTCATGTCCCCTGCGCCTTTCCCGTTACTGAGTGCACCGATAGGATCTTCTCCCCAAGACCAATAAAACCGGCATCTTCTCTCCCCTTGACACTGCCACGCAAGGTCATGCGAGGGCTGAACGCCATCAACTCTTACGGATGGTATGGACACTGACATGAGAGACAACCTGGCGGACCTTGTTGCTTCCGCAAGCCGGGCAGGTGACGCCGCCACGGTCGTATTCCGCATAACTGAGCTTGAGAGTGAATAGGTGCTGACAGTCCTCACAACAAAAATCGTACATGGGCATGATGTTCCTCCTCGGAATAGTGGGGATCCGTTCACTTTTTTTCACAACAGCGCCTAAGAAATATCCTAAAAGGTTTCGGCCCGTTGGCAACGTATCCTCACGACAGAAACCCGCCATAAAAGGACGCAAAAGCGCTGTCACCACCGGTTGCCTTGATCAATGAAAAACCTTCCTTATCCATGGAATACTCGGAATACACTGAAAAACTCACCAGCCATTCCGTGTTTCCGTGGACCGATTGCACTGATTCCCCTGTTTTTGAGGGGTAAGGATATGGATTTTCTCCGTTACCTCTGCGGTAAAAGCAATCGGTTGTGAACAATCATCAACTTGAGAAAATGCATAACCAGGTCCAAATAATAAGTCATCCCCATAATGTTAGAAATTAGTTAGACCATTGACATTAATCATGAATTTGTTCGATAGTTTGTTGTGTTATACGGTCAACTAATAATAAAAAACGAATTCCAATAAGCTACTTTTTATTGGCGAATTAATTTCCAAAATATATAGCGAGCTTCACATTGAGTGCGCCTGCAGATATTTTAAGCAATGTTCTAAATGAGCCTTCACAAGATATAGCCAAAGGCATAAAAAATTATAATCTGCCTTGGGTTCTTTCTTTTCTTTGCTTTTCAGTTGCAGTGCTGGCGTGGTGGCTGTCGCTTCAGCAACTCAGCGAGCGCAAGCAGTCGATTTTACATGGTTTGCAGCGCGAACAGGCCAATCTGGCTACCATCATCGCCGAAAACCTGTCCCAAGTACTGGACCAGGAACAGGCCATCGCCCTGCTGGCCCAAGGCGGGTTCGAGAACCGGCAGCAGCAACTCAGCAATATCACCAGTTTCTTGTACGGTGAACGGGCTTTTAACCGTATCGCCCTCTTCGACTTGACGGGTCGCCAGATCTATCAATCCTCCCCGCGAAACTCAACCGACATACAACAAACCTCCATGCGACAATTGCTTGACGAAATGGTCGTCAGCAACCGACCCTTGACCGTCTGCAATGAGTTGAAAAACCGCGAAGCACCCTGGCAGATTCCGTTGCTCTTTCCCCTGTTCATCGGCAGGGAACTTCGCGGGGCCATTAACCTGGAGCTCGACCTGGGCTATATCCTGAACCTCTACCAGGATATTGACTTTGGCCGGACCGGCAAAATCAGCATCCGGACCGACACCGGCCAAGTGCTGGCCCAGGCAGAAAGCGGCGGGCTGGCCGTCAACAACAAGCAGCACAAGGTTGCCGCCGTCAACTCTTATGTCGATCAATACGGGACCCGAATCCTTCACTCCTTTTCCGGAAGCGGTCCTTCTCACATGACCTTTCGCCGCCTTGAGCACTATCCCTTCATCATCACGGTAAGTCAGGACCTCGATGAGGTTTTTGCTACTTTCAATGAGCGTAAAAGGCAGCAACTCATCCTTCTGACCTTAATAACCGTGGGCGGCCTGGTCGGATTTTTTTCACTGCTGCAGATGATCAAACGAAAGCAGGAGTACCTCCAGGCGTTGGCTGCCTCCGATGCAGTCAATAACGAATTGATCGAGAAACTGGAACGGGAACACCAGAATGCCGTCGATGCCGCCTCTTTCGATCCCCTGACCAATCTTTACAACAGGCGGCTGTTCGTTTCCCTGGCACAAAAAAATTTACTGCTGGCCAAGCGCAACAAATTCAGCTATGCGGTGCTGTTCATCGATCTGGATCGATTCAAGACCATCAACGACACCCTGGGCCACCGGGTCGGCGATCTGCTGTTGAAAGCGGTCGCGGACCGCCTGGTCGGCTGTGTGCGCGAATCGGACATCGTCTCCCGCTTTGGCGGTGACGAGTTCGTGGTGATGCTGACGGAAATGGCCCCAGACACGGATATCGTCGCCATTGCCGAGAAAATCATTAAGGCGATTTCCGCCCCCTGCGACAATCTCGACGGGCACCAGATCAATACCAGTCCAAGTATCGGCATTGCCATCTATCCCCGCGACGGCGAGGATATCGAGGCCCTGATGCGCAATGCCGATGCGGCCATGTACAAATCGAAGCGGGCCGGCCGCGGCCGCTACAGCTTCTTCGATTCTTCCCTCAATACCGTTTCAATCCAGCAGTTCGAAATGGAACAGCGCATGCCGACGGCCATCGCCAATAACGAGTTTGTGCTCCATTATCAACCCAAGGTCCGCCTGGAGGATTACCGGGTCGTCGGCCTCGAAGCCCTGGTTCGCTGGCAGCACCCAGACCACAACCTGATCTATCCCGGCGATTTTATCGAAAGCGCCGAAGCAACCGGCCTGATCAACGATCTGGGGAATTGGGTGCTGGAGGCAGCCTGCCGTCAGCTGGCGAACTGGCGTCAGGCCGGCATTCATACTGTGCCGCTGGCAGTCAATGTCTCGCCGATTCAGCTTCGGGATGCGAACTTCGCCGTTAACTTCTTTGCCACCCTGGAACGCTACGGCCTCAAAACCGCGGATATCGAGGTCGAGGTAACGGAAAGTGCCTTCATCGAGGACAAGGCAACGGTCACCGACAATCTTAACGCCCTGTTCAATGGGGGGGTCTGCATCACCCTGGACGACTTCGGCAACGGCTTCTCAAGCCTCAGCCACATCCGTTCGTTACCGATCCGGTCACTAAAGATCGATCGCAGTTTCATTCGCGATATTCGCGGCAGTCACCACGACAACGTTATCGTTTCCTCGACCATCGCCCTGGCGCAAAAGCTCGATCTGACCGTCGTTGCCGAAGGCGTCGAGTCTTACGACCAGCTGATGCATCTGCGCATGGCCGGCTGCGAGCAGGTGCAGGGCTACTTCTTCAGCCGGCCGGTTCCCGAGCAGGAGATTCGCGAATTCCTCACCTCCCCCATAAGGACACCCGCATCATGAACATGTTTTCCAGAACCTGTCAGTTCCTGGTCAGCCTGGTCCTGCTCGTCGCCATCTGGGCTCCACCTTGCGCGGCACAGCCTGCACAATCCCCTGCCAAAGCTGCCCTGCGCTTCTCCCTGATCCCCAAAAGGAACGTCGACCAACAGCTCGCCGACTTCAAGCCCCTTCTGGACTTGCTGGAGGAAAAGCTGCAGCGCCCGATCAAGGTTGTTCGCCCCCAGTCCTATCAGTCGGTTATCGAGGGCCTTTTGTCCAATTCCATCGATTTTGCGATTTTGGGGCCGGCCTCATACACCATGGCCAAGAAACGGGACAACCGCATCGAAGCCTTTGCCTCCTTTTCCCAGAAAGAGGGATTCAGCACCCCGCGCGGCAGCTATTACAACTCGCTTCTCATCACCCTTAAAGACCGGGAGATCACCTCAATTGATGATCTGCGCGGTAAGAAGGTAGCTTTTACCGATCCCGCCAGCACCTCCGGCTCGATAATCCCCAGCGTCCAGTTCGCCAAGGTGATCGGCCAGCCGATCGATCGCTTTTTCGGCAGCCAGATTTACACCGGCTCCCACGACCGTTCCATCAAGGCAGTGGTCAAAGGGTGGGTTGATGCCGCTTTCGTCGCCAGTTCCCGGCTCGACGAGGAGGTCCTAAAGCGTCATGCCGACCCGCAGCAGATCGTCATTCTCTGGCGCTCGCAAAATATTCATTACGACCCCTTCGTCTTTGGCAGCCACCTGGACGAATCGCTGCGCGAGCAGATCCGGAACATCATTCTGTCCCCTTCCCCTGAGTTGCAGGAGATGTGTGCCAACATGCAAAGGGAAGGCATCGTGCCGGTTAGCGATGCGGATTATCAGCCTATTCACGAAATTGCCGCTCAAAAGCGAAAGCAAGATCAGTAAAAAACCCTTAAATCCAGGATTTCCCCAACAAAAGGGCTGCGCAGAGAGGCAGCCTTTTTTTCTGAAACAAACAGTCTGTACCTTCCGCGCTCTACCCTTTGCCGGCAAACTGCACCTTCGTGCTAAAACTTTCATGCCAGCAAAACTTTTCTCATATTGTCCCAGCCTGACCCCATACAAACATATCCGATCCGACAAACGCGTAAGTTCAATAGCTTGCGGTTTCGAAGGCTGATCCGAAAGGGGACATCCCGGCCCCTCCTTAAAAAGTTAATAAATTCTATTGACGGAAAAATGAAAGAATTGTAAGTTTCCATGGCCCATTCGGCCCCCTGGCAGATCTCTGCCCGCTCCATTTTGTAAAACCAAAGGAGTCAGCCCATGGAAACCTTCGCCTCCCTGATCAAAAGCCGCATCACCTGCCGCAATTTTTCCGACCAGCCCCTGACAAGAGAGGAAATCAAGGAGCTTATCGACACGGCCGTCTGGGTGCCGAGCGGTTCCAACAATCAACCCTGGCACTTCGTCGTGATCACCGACCGGGACAAGCTGCAAGCCTATTCGGACGCGGCCAAGAAGGCCTGGTTTGCCACCCTCGAGGACAATCCCCATATGCAGCAATATGAGGAATTCATCCGCGACCCGGCCTACAACATTTTTTACAACGCACCGGCCCTGGTCGTCGTTTACGGCAACCGCGAGTCCTGCTGGCATGTCTACGATTGCAGCATGATCGCCTACAATCTGCATCTGCTGGCCGAGGAATGGGGGCTCGGTTGCTGCTGGATCGGTTTTGCCCACAACATCTTCGCCGAACCTGCTTTGAAACGGGGGCTCGGCGTGCCGGAACAGTACGAACTGGTAGCACCGATCATTCTCGGACATCCGGCCGAGCCAAAAACTCTTGTCGTCAATCCCAACCCGCGCAAGGATTTTGCCATCAACTGGTTTTAGGAGGCTGTCGGACTCATCATGAGCCGAGTGGAAATTGCCTAACCTGAGCAGATTCCATATAATTTTCGACAAACGTTCGCAAGAAAAACGGCCCCCTCGACTTTTGTCGAGAGGGCCGTTCGTTCTTTAACAATATATGCCTGGAAGGTGGCGACTTATCAAGCCTCCGGCCAGGCGAGGCGCAGCCCGAGCAACACCAGGACGCTGCCGGCCGCCTGGCCGATGCGCCCGCCGATGGCGGGTTTGCGCTGCAGCCAGGCGCCGATGGCACCGGAGCAGAGAGCCACAAGACCGAAGCAGATCAGGGTCAATCCCACAAACAGGGTGCCGAGCAACAGCATCTGCAGAGGCATGGAGCCGGTCTCTTTGTTGAGGAACTGCGGAAAAAAAGCCAGAAAGAACACCGCAACCTTGGGATTGAGAACGTTGGCGATGATGCTCTGAACAAAAATGGTGCGCCCCCGCAAGGACTGCAACTCACCGCCCGAGGCCAGATTCGCCTTGCTGCGAAACATGCGGATGCCGAGGTAAATGAGATAGAGAGCGCCGGCGTACTTGACGATCTGAAAAGCCCTGGCGGAAGAGGCCAGCAGAGCCGACAAGCCGACAATAGCACAGAAGATGTGGACGAAATTGCCGAGGCTGAAACCGGCGGCGGCGGCCAGGGCGGCTTTACGCCCCTGGGCCACACCGCGAGTCATGACATAGATGATGTCGGGCCCGGGGGTGAAAATCAGCACCACCGAGGTCGCCACAAAGAGTATCAGCTGGGATTGAGATACCACCGTTCGCTCCACGCTTCACCGCCCTCCCTGGCGATTATTCAGCTGAAATGGACGACCAGGTTCAACTCGCCTTGCGCTCCATGGCCAGCCGGTAATTCACCAGGTCGGCCACGGTCAGCACCGGCAGATAGCGTCGATGGGCGAACTCAACGATCTCCGGCAGGCGGGCCATGGTGCCGTCGGGGTTGGTTACCTCGCACAGCACACCGCAAGGCTTAAGCCCCGCCAGGCGCATCAGGTCGACGGTCGCTTCGGTATGGCCTTCGCGCTCGAGCACGCCGCCGGGACGGGCCCGCAAGGGAAAGACATGGCCGGGACGACGCAGATCGGAGGGCTTGGCCTCATCGGCAATGGCCGCCTTGATGGTGGTCACGCGATCGGCGGCGGAGACGCCGGTAGTCACGCCTTCAGCCGCTTCGATGGAAACGGTAAAGGCGGTCTGGTAGGCACTGGAGTTGTCCTCGACCATCATCGGCAGCTGCAGCTCGCGAACCTTGTCGTCAGGCAGGCAAAGGCAGACAATGCCGCTGCACTCACGAATCAGTAAGGCCATCTGGGCCTCGGTCAAAGTTTCGGCCGCATAGATCAGGTCACCCTCGTTCTCGCGGTCCTCGTTGTCGGTGACCAGCACGCCGCGGCCGGCCCGCAGGGCCTCCAGGGCCCGCTCCACCCGCTGATGTGAATTGCCGAACTGGCTTAACAGTGATTGACTCATGGAGACACCCTTTTTCCTTCAAAAAATCATGAAATGGAAATCAGGGCTTGAATAAAGGCAAGAAGCAAAAAGCCGAAGGAAGCATGGCGGGTTGCTGGCTGCCTTATCCTCTTTCGTCCGGACTGTAACCGTCGGCTCTGGAATCGCACCAGATCTGCTGACCTTCTTTCAAGTGGAAAGAAGCGCTCGCGGGCTCCCCAGTGCAACCTGGGACACCGCCGGTGGGGACTTGCACCCCGCCCTGAGAATAAGCCTGGGAACTGTAGAACGTCTGGCGGCCGGTTGTCAACCGCCATTTCGCTGCGGGTACCATGACGCCGGACCGCAGCGTAACCAAACAGAGCAGCCGTCCCCAAGAGACGACTGCTCTGGATCAATGACAACCTGACACTAGCGGAAATAGGAACAGCAGTAGTCGGTCGGTTCCTTGACCTTGGCGATGAAGTAGGAGCCGGCCGGTACCACGAAGGCCTCGCCGCCCTTGACGGTCTTCCATTCGGTATCGCCGGCGAGCTGCACCTCGAGCTCGCCCTTGAGGATCTCCATGGTTTCCTGGGCATCGGTGTTAAAACGATACTCGCCGGGGAGCATCAGTCCGAGGGTCTTTTCCGTACCGTCTTCGAAACGGATTGTGCGGCTGCTGACCATGCCGTCGAAGTAGATGTTGGCTTCTTTGATTACCGCAACGTTTTTGAATTCGCTCACTGAGATCTCCTTGCTCGATAAAGTTCAACTCTGCGTCCCTGTCCGCAACCGGACAGCCCGCATCAATCGGTTATCAACATTCACAAATCAGACTATTCCACGACGGCCCAGGCCAAGTCCAGCATTTCCAACAGCCGGTGACGATCGGGTCGATTGCGGACAAGCCGCTCCTTGCCTGCCTTGCTCAATCTCTTAACCCGCAGCTCAGCCTTCAGCGCCAGACTGCGACTGCCGATTTCACAGTCATATACCAGCAGCAGCGACTTACAGCCGCGAGTGAATCGGGCCCCCCGTCCGTTCAGGCCGCGATGCTCGTCGAGCCTCCGCGCAAGGTCGGTTGTGATGCCAGTGTAGAGGGCGTTGCGCTCGTTACGCAACAGATAGAGGAACCAGCGCTGTGTCTCGCTGCCGCTCAAGAGGCTTCCCGCAGCAACGCCTCCGCCAGAGCCCTGGCCAATTGATCCGGGCAGCTGGTGCTTTTACCGCCACATTCGATGCCCTGCAGCCGTTCGATAACGGCAGTGGCCGGTTGGCCCGCTACCAGCGCAGCTACACCCTGTGCGTTGCCGTGGCAACCGCCGTCAAAGCGCACACTCTTTACCTGCTCTCTCTCCAGTTCGATTTCGATCGCCCGGGAGCAGGTACCGCTGGTTTTATAATTGAACTTCCTGATTGTCTCCTCCGTAGATAATGACAAGATGAGAACAATGCGGCACTTCCGAAGAATATGTCAGCAGTCTCTGGCAAGTAAAGAAAATTGCCCCCAACCGTCCGGGAGTTCTCTTTCTTGACGCATTCACAAAAGCTTTTCGGATGGCATCTTTCTTCTGCCGGCGAGCCATGGTAGCATTCCCCATGGCGTCCTGCAGCGATTATTTATTCGACACCCACGTGCACCTCGATCGGCTTCCGGCCGAATTCGACCCAACGGACGAGATCGCCCTGGCGCAACAGCACCAAATCCGCCGCTTTCTGCTGCCCGGAATCGAACCGCAATACTGGCGGCGACTGCTGAAGCTTGCCGACACCCTGCCCGGCTGTCTGGCCGCGCCGGGAGTCCACCCCCAGGCCGCTCAGTTGTGGAACGACGACATCGCTGCGCAGCTCTGCGCCCTGCTCGATCTGCCGCAGGTGGTAGCTATCGGCGAAATCGGCCTCGACGGCCATCTCCCTCAGGTCTCGGCAAACATCCAGGAGCGTACCTTCCGAGAACAGCTGGCACTTGCCCGCCAGACTGGCCTGCCGGTGGTATTGCATTGCCGAAAAGCTACTGGCAGATTGCTTGCCATCCTGCGTGAAGAAAAAGCCCACACGGTCGGTGGCATCTGGCACTCCTTTTCAGGCAGCCTGGAAACCGCCCGTGCGGCCATGGAGCTCAATTTCGCCATTGCCTTTGGCGGCCCGCTCACCTGGCCCGGAGCCCGCCGCGGGCCGGAAGTTCTCCAGGCACTTCCCGCCGAATGGATCGTGCTGGAAAGTGACGCACCCGACCTGGCGCCGCACCCCCATCGCGGCGAACCGAACCGCCCGGCCTATCTCAGCCTGGTTGCCGAGCGGGTTGCGGCTCTACGCGGCTGGAGCCTGGAGGAAACGGCGCGCATCACCACGGCCAATGCCTGCCGGGTTTTGGGGCTTAATGTGAGGGGTTAGGGGTTAGGGGTTAAGTGTGGTTTCCCCCCTCACACCTCACACTTAACGCTTTTTAAAATGAATTTAGGAGACCATGGAACACCATCGCTTTGAACGCCTCGAACTGCTGGTCGGCAGCGACGGACTGCAAAGGCTGCGAAATGCATCGGTTGCCGTGATCGGGGTTGGTGGAGTCGGCAGCTATGCCGCGGAGGCACTGGCCCGGGCCGGCATCGGCCGCCTGACGCTGATCGATTTCGACCACATCGTCCCGAGCAACATCAACCGCCAGATTCATGCCCTGGAGCAGACGGTCGGCCGCGCCAAAGTAACAGTCATGGCCGAACGCTGCCTGTCCATCAACCCTGAGGCTACAGTAACGCCCATTGAAGCCTTTTTCAGTGCCGAGACCTCCGGCGAGCTGCTGGCCAACGGTTTCGACTACCTGTGCGACTGCATCGACAGCATCACCGCCAAACTGCACCTTATCGAAAATTGCAAAAACAAGGACATTCCGGTCATCTCGGCAATGGGGGCGGCCAACAAGCTCGACCCGACCCTGATCCGGGTGGGCGATCTGGCCAGCACCCAGAAGTGCCGCATGGCCCGCATCATGCGCAAGGAACTCGGCAGGCGCGGCATTCGCAGCGGCGTCAAGGTGGTTTATTCGCTGGAAGAATTTCGGGAACTGACCGCCGGGACTCCGCCGCAGAACGTTGAAGGAACCCATCGCCCCCGGGTCACCCTCGGCAGCTCGTCTTATATTCCGCCGATTTTCGGCCTGACCATGGCCGGAGAAGTGATTCGCGAACTGCTGGGAGATGCCCAACTTGGCTGACACCCAGATCATGCAGGCCGGCTTGCTGGCTGCCATCGGCCTGCTGGCCGGGTTTGTCAACGTACTGGCCGGCGGCGGCTCGCTGCTGACCCTGCCGGTGCTGATTTTTCTCGGCCTGCCTGCCGCCACCGCCAACGGCACCAACCGCATTGCCATTCTCATTCAGAACATCTTTGCTGTCGGCTCTTTTCGCCGACACGGAGTACTGCCACTGCGGCTGGCCCTGCTGTGCACCGCACCGGCCCTGCTCGGGAGCTATCTCGGCGCCAATCTGGCGGTAACCATCGATGAACTGCTTTTTCAGCGCCTGCTGGCCTGCATCATGCTCGGCGTGCTTCTGTTCAACACGCTCGACCCCATGAAACGCTGGCACCGCGAAGAACTGCTTCTGAGCCCCTGGCGCATCGTCGCCCTGCTGTTGTGCTTTTTCGGCATCGGCATCTACGGCGGCTTCGTTCAGGCGGGGGTCGGATTCCTGATCATCACTGCGCTATTGATCCACGGCCTGGACCTGGTAAGGGTCAACGCTGTCAAGGTTTTTGTCATCTGCATCTTCACCCTGATCGCCCTGATGGTCTTCATCCGCCACGGCCAGGTCAACTACGGCCTCGGCCTGGCCCTCGCCGTCGGGAATGCCATCGGCGGCTCCATCGCCACCCGCATGGCGGTCAGCAAAGGTCACGACTGGATCAAAAAAGTCGTATCCGTTACAGTGCTCGCTTTTGCCATCAAGCTCCTTTTCAGCTGATTCAACTCCGGCTGAGCAAAACGAACGGCAAAATCCCCGCACCCACTCTCCTCACCCCTCACCCCTTACGGCCTTTTCATCCCTACCAAATTACAAACACGTAATATTTTTTTTGCCTCCCGCCTTTGCATTCGAAACATCTCTGGTATACTCGTCAACAATTTGGCCAATTGTCGAAAGACGGGCCTGCCAAACTCCGGAGCCAAACCTCCGAAAACCATAAAACAATATTTTGTTTTTTCACAAAATCATCGGCTAAACACCGATATGGCAGCCATATGGCATCAACCTGCTTGCCCAATTGCCCGGGCACGCAAGAAATGGATCAGAAAGCTCAACCCCAGCTCAAGCTAGGCTCTCGGCCGCTTAAATCAAGTCCGCGCCAATGATTATGGGCAGTTTCACGCACCAACAAAGCAATCGAGACTGTTTCCGGAGACCTTTTATCAGTTACACATCAGGCCTGGAGGCATTACCGAGCCATCTATAGCGAGACAATTTGTTCTATTTTGTTACACTATGCACCCTTAGGCCTTGCCAATTTGGCGATGAAATGCTGCTCTTTTCTTAAAAAATCCAGCAAATTCGGACACCTATCCTGAAGTAGCACTTTTTTGGCAGATGGCACCGAAATTGCGCTTGTTAAAACGGCTGTTTATTTCTAGAATGCACAGCAAACTCTTTTCAAGAAAGGAGGTGCCAGCAACCACAAAATAACCACGCAAAAGATCAACCGGTTCCCGTGCTTCACCCCAGCCGGGGACTCGCCCCTTTTCAGCCGGAGCGATATTTGATCGAGCCGCCGTACCCGGGAAGAAGTTACCCGCTTCTTCTGGCGACCCGACAGATCGCTGCCAGCGAAAAGGCGGCAAAAAGTAAAAAGATGGAGGTTTTTAGACCTGGCTCCGCAAGGAGTCCCGCGGACGACCCATCCCACCGGCCGCGGATTCGACAAACCGTTCGTATTTATGTAATCAGGAGGCTACACACAATGAGATTTTCCAAGATTTCTGTACTGGCCGTACTGGCGGCCGTGATGTTCTTCGCATCCAACGCTAGCGCTGCCGTGGTTATCGGCGGCTCCGACGGCTGGTCCTTCAGCACCGACGGCCAGGTCAACATTTTCGGCCTGTACCAGACCGGCGACGACATTCCCACTAACGTTAACAACCCGTTCCTCGGCGCCACCAATGACGAAGGTTTCCGCCTCAAGAGCGGCTTCCTGCCCGCCTGCTTCGCTTTCAACGTCAAGGCCCCGACCATGGCTGGCCTCGACATGGGCGCCCGCATCGGCTTCTACCCCGAACCGGCCAATGCCAACGTTAAGAACAGCTTCGACGGCCAGATCGACCTGCGTGAAATCTTCTTCACCGTCGACGGCAACTTCGGTCAGATCCTGGGCGGTAAAGCCCTGAGCCTCTTCCTCGGCCAGAACCTGCTCACCGAGCAGACCCTGCTCGGCGCCGGCCGCATGGCAGGCAACCTCAACGCCAACGTCGGCCCGACCCTTGGCCGCATCGGTTACGGCTACGTCTATCCCCAGTTCAACGCCCAGGTCCGTTACACCACTCCCGACCTGAATGGCTTCAAAGTGGCCGTCGGCATCTACGATCCCAGCGTGATCACCTCTGGCGTTCTTGGCGGCAATGCCACTGCTGGTGACTATATTGCCGGTGAAACCAAACTGCCCCGCATCGAGAGTGAAATTTCCTACGCCGGCACCTTCGGCGACGGCAACACCGTAAAACTGTACTTCAACAACCTGTGGCAGGAAGCCAAGAACAAGACCGCTAAAGAGGACGTAACCGCTTGGGGTATCGGCGGCGGTGCCGTCGTAGGCATGGGCGCCTTCGAACTGACCGCTTCCGGCTTCACCGGTGAAGCCCTCGGTCGCAGCATCATGCTCGACACCGAAGCTCTTGATGCCACCGGCGAAGAGCGCGAAACCTGGGGCTATATCGTCCAAGGGACCTACAGCTTCGGCCAGAACAAAATCGGTGTCAGCTACGGCGGCAACGAGTTTGAAGAGACTTCCTATGAAAAAGGTATTCGTACCGGTGGCGGCAATGCCGAAATCGAGTCCCAGTACATGCTGACCGCCATGTTCACCCACGACGTGAATGCGAACCTCAAACTGATTGCCGAAGTCAGCCATATTGAACTCGAGTGGTTCAACGGCGAAGACTGGAAAGTCGAGCAGTTCAACCTCGGCGCCTTCTTCCTCTGGTAATTCATTCTGCTGGAATTTCAACCGGCAGGACGCTTGCAAGCTGGAAATCGACTGTTACCATGTAATCATGTATACATCATGTAATTCCCGTAGTTTGAATCGAAAGCACGAACGAAAGGATGATCATCATGCGTAAACTGGCTGCACTGGTAGCATTGGTCCTGGCCGTAGCGGCGTTCGGTTGCACGCCGGCCAAGAAAGAGTTCAGCGGTAAAACCCTGATCAAATGCACGACCTGCGGTGTTGAATTCACCGTGGACGAAGGCGCGAAAGCTTACGAGGCAGCCCATAATCATTAGGGCTGTCCTGCAGAACGTCTTCAAGCGGGCCGGGAAACCGGCCCGCTTTTTTATTCCACCATATACCCGTTGAGAAGAGCAGCAGAAACGACAAAACAAAAAACTGTTTGACCTGCATCGGGTTCAAACTTATTATCGACTCGTTGTCTGATCGCTAGTCCTTTTCAATTCAATCGAAGGAGACCGCAAATGGGGCTCAAGGCAGTTTCGAAAAAAAGCAAGACACTGTACGGACACTTACTTTTAATGGCCTTTCTGGCATTGACTCTAAACGGTTGTGGGGCCCCTCTCTTCAATAGCAGCAACGATGAAACAACCTCCGTCATCTGGAAACACCGCGACCAGTATGTTCGGGTAGAGCCCCAGGACCGTGGCACAACTAAAACTCTGCCCAATGATCACCCGGCAAATTTTCCTGCCGAGGAACTCATGAACATGTTCCTGTCCCTGAACGTGCACTTCGAGGGGGATGAAAACCCTGTATCGCTTTTTACCTTCAGGGAGATGGAAATTCTCGCACCGGCTATCAGCCAGGGCCTGGCAGAAGCAGGTCCGAGGGAGGATGTCACCTTTGCCATCGTCGGCATTCATCGCGGACTTATTTCCTTTTCTCACGATCGGGCTGTCATAACCGGTAGGGTTTTCGTACAGAACGGCAACCTCAATCTTATCATCGGCAGACTTCACCAAGAGTACGTAGGAGACGAGGACCGGCGCATAGACCCCTTACTGCCCGGCAGCAGAAAGGAAAGTACACCTCTGCCCAAATGGGGCAAACCCTGGGAAATCGTTCCCATGACGGGTCTGAAAACGGAAACCGTCGCCGGTGTAAATCGTCACGACTGGCTGATGATGAGTCCCGACCCACAGATCTGGAAAATCGCTATCACAGAAAAGAAAGAAGCTGCTGAAACCGCCAAGGCCGCCTTCCGCGAAGCCAGCCAGGTACGCGAAGAGAGCGCTCAGCTTGAAGCAGAACAACAGCAGCTGCGGGCCGAGATCCAGGAAATGAAGCGGACTATCGAACAGATGAAGCAAGGTTCAACAACCGTTGCTCCGGCTCCGGTACCTGCAGCTGCCGCACCGGCTACTGTGACCGCACCGGCACCGGCCACACGGGCACCGGCCGCTCCCGCCGCGCCGGCCGATCTCACCAAGATCGAGCAACGGCTGGATATCCTCAAACGGCTTAAGGCCAAAGGGCTGATCAGCAACGAGGAATACCAAGCCAAGAAGCAGGAGATTCTCGACAGCCTCTGATCGGCTTCATCGAGTGATTACGGATAAAGAAAAGGGGGCTTTCGCCCCCTTTTCTTTATCAACTCAAAACCATTTTTTGACGCTGATAAAATCTGATGCTGCGCATTCGCAGATTAAACAAACCCCAAAATTTTTACCACCCATTCGCTTCGCTCACTAGAGGACAATGAGAGCCCCTTTGATCTCGTTGATTTCCTCTGTGTTCTCTGTGGTAAATTGGCCTTTTTAGGCTCTCTACAGGAACCCAACCCATGGGCTATCGAAACCTCGCAGAATGCGTTCACGATCTTGAACGCACCGGCCAGCTGATCCGCATCGACACCGAACTCGATGCCGACCTGGAGGTCGCGGCAGTGCAGCGCCGGGCATACCAGGCCGGCGGACCGGCGCTGCTGTTCAGCAGAGTCAAGGATTGCTCCTTTCCCATGCTGGGCAACCTGTTCGGCACCCTGGAGCGGACCCGTTTCCTGTTTCGCGACACTCTGCCCGTCGTTCAGCAGCTGCTCAAACTCAAGAGCGACCCCTTTCGTCTCCTTAAAACCCCTTCCCTTTGGTCGGGAGCGCTGGGGGGCGCCCTCCATCTGTTGCCCGGAAAAGTGCCCGGCGGACCGGCTCTCGACTGCCGGACCGCCATCGATCAACTGCCGCAGCTCAAATCGTGGCCCATGGACGGCGGCCCTTTCATCACCTTGCCCCAGGTTTATTCGGAAAGCGCCAGCCGGCCGGGCTGGCGCCATTCCAACCTCGGCATGTACCGGGTGCAACTGACGGGCAATCGCTACCAGCCCAATGAAGAGGTCGGCCTGCATTACCAGCTCCATCGCGGCATCGGCTGTCATCACACCGAAACCCTGGAACGGGGTAAGCCCTTTCGGGTAAACATCTTCGTCGGCGGGCCGCCCTGCCTGACAGTGGCCGCGGTGATGCCACTGCCGGAAGGAATGCCCGAGCTCTGCTTCGCCGGCCTGCTCGGCGGCCGGCGCATCCCTCTCATATGCCAGCCGGGTCAGCTGCCGATTCCCGCCGAGGTCGATTTCTGCATCAGCGGCACGGTAATCCCGGGCAAAACCCTGCCCGAGGGCCCCTTTGGCGACCACCTCGGCTATTACAGCCTGCAACACGATTTTCCGGTTCTGGCGGTGGAGCGGGTCACCCACCGGCGCAACGCCATCTGGCCCTTTACCAGCGTCGGCAGGCCGCCCCAGGAGGACAGCACCTTCGGCGCCTTTATCCATGAACTGACCGGCACGCTGATTCCCGACCTAGTGCCCGGCGTGCAGGCCGTGCACGCCGTCGATGCTGCCGGCGTCCATCCGCTGTTGCTGGCTATCGGCAGCGAGCGCTATGCGCCCTTTGCTGAACGCCAGGCCCCGCAGGAACTACTGACCCAAGCCAACGCCCTGCTCGGCACCGGCCAACTGTCCCTGGCTAAATATCTGTTCATCGTCGCCCGCCAGGATAATCGGCAGCTCGACATCCACGACATTGCCGACTTTTTCCGCCATGTTCTGGAGCGGGTCGACTGGCAACGGGACCTGCACTTCCAGACCCGCACCACCATCGACACTCTTGACTATTCGGGCAGCGGTTTCCAGCACGGCTCCAAACTGGTGATCGCTGCCGCCGGACCGGTACGCAGAGAACTGCCCAGCAAACTTCCCGGAGACCTGCAACTGCCGGCCGGTTTCGCCAACCCGCAGATCGCGCTGCCCGGAGTGCTGGTGGTCGAAGGCCCAGTCCATCGGGCCGAGAGGGGCCACCCCGATGCCACAGCGCAAGCATTCTGCGAATTCTTCAGCCCTGGACACGGCATCAACCGCTTCCCCCTCATCGTTCTGGTCGACGACAGTAGCTGGGCAGCAAAGAATCTCGACAACTTCCTCTGGACCACATTTACCAAATCCGATCCGGCCCTCGACTGTTACGGCATTGGCGCACAAACGGTCTCCAAGCATTGGGGTTGCCGCGGCGCGCTGTTGATCGACGCCCGGCGCAAGGGACATCATGCGCCGCCCCTCGAAGATGATCCGGTGGTGGAGAAGCGGGTTGATGCCCTGGGGGCTCTTGGTGGGCCGTTGCATGGGATTATTTGAGCAAGCAACATCAAAACCGGCGGGTCGCGTCCCGCCAGACGTACTCGCACTCAGCCCGCAGGGCGGTACTCGAACTCGTACTCGAACTTTTTTAATCGAAAACCGAAAAACCGAGTACGCGTACGAGTAGGAGTACGAAAAAAACAGCTGTATATTTTTCGGCCGGAACCGGCGAAGTTAATTGTTTTGCAGTTTTTGGTTCGACAGCGGGTCGCGTCCCGCCAGACGCCTTCCTTTTTGTCCAGGCGGCAACAAAAAGGAAGCAAAAAGTGCCTGCCACTGC
>ENA-ORCT01000390-ORCT01000390.1-marine-metagenome-genome-assembly--contig:-NODE-390-length-21610-cov-3.188455_pt1 | contig 21610 bp, 22 predicted proteins | sample MGYA00248632_ERZ508511 | MGnify/ENA primary metagenome ERZ508511 (study PRJEB26182, sample SAMN06268839) | marine metagenome | isolation source: Tt an P1-techrep anaerobic enrichment on pine from sediment...
TAGGTTTCATTCTCCTTGGTTGCTTCGTTCAACCGAAACTCAATGGTGATTTTATCCAGCCGGTCAATGAGTGCTTGTTTGTTCACCTGTCCGTTTCCAGCCAGTTGATTGCGCAGGGCAAACAGGGTTACGGCCCGGTACATGGCGCCGCTGTCCAGGTAAATGTAGCCCAGCAATTTAGCCAGCTGCTTGGCCACCGTACTTTTGCCGCAGGATGAGTGGCCGTCAATGGCGATGACAATCTTCTTATTGTCTGTTTGTTGATTCATGATCGCAAAGATATTGTTTTTCGGTAAAAGAGTCGTTTAATGAAAGCTTTCGTTTAGGTTGATGGCCACCGACAAGTGGTTGCTGCTTGCGGCCAAATGGTAGCGGGCCGATCCGTAGTTGAAATGGAACCGGTTCACTTTGAATCCAAATCCCCACGAAAAGCCAACTGTTGAAGCCTTGTTGTCAAACAGGAGCTCTTGCCGGCGTTGGTAATTATAGCCCGCGCGAATGGAAAAATTTTCTGAAGGAAGCAGTTCCACGCCCAGCAGCAGGTGGCGCATGAACATCTTTCCAAACCCATCTTCCTCAATCCGGGTTTCAAAACCAGAGCTGACCTCTTCGGGCTGAGCCAGTTTCCATTTTTGCAGGTGTTGAAGGGTAGCCGACAAGCGGATAGGGGCATGCGCCAATCGTTTCGAAAAACCCAGTTGAATGTCAAACGGAATGGACTCCCGTTCGGCGCCGTCATAGTAGGTCGTAATCTGTGTTCCCATGTTTTTCAAAACCAAGGTCACATTAGTGAGTTGATCCAGACTGGCGTAACTCACTCCGGCATCCACAGCAATTCCCAGCGATTGATAGGCTTCAAAAGAAGATAAAATGGGTTTAAGGGTCGCTCCAACGCGAAATCGCTTTACTTTTTTTGCCCACAGGACATTCAGCGCGTATTCGGCGGCCTTAAAGGTTCCGCCGCGTTCTCCGAATTCATCAGCATAAACAAACTTGCCGTAATTGATGTAGTGCATGCCCAGTGCGAAAGTTCCCAAGTCACCGTAATCTTTGGCATAGGAAGCATAGCCGAACTGAATATCGTCGAAATAATTGACGTAGTTGACCAACAGCTTGTTATTCATTTCGGCATGTAACAGAGCCGGGTTGTTGTAGGCAACATTCAAATCTGTAGAGTCGTTGATGGCCACCTGGTTGCCCCCAAGCGCTGCCATACGCGCCGAGTTGGGCAGGTTTAGAAATTCGTAGGTGGATTCGCCGCCAATCTGGGCACTAAGCCTGATTGAGGCAAAAACAAATGCAAGTAAAATGATTGGTCTGGCTATCATCGGCAAGTACCCGTTTGTACATCAAACACCAAAGATATTTTTTTATTTTGATCAAGAGATGAATTTGTTGGTTTTTCACAGGTTTCCATGTTCATCCTGATGAGCCCGGCTACCAATCTCTCTTCACCAATTCGTCAGTGATCGCGTAAACCACGGGACACACTTCGCAATTTTTGTGTGTCAGGTTCAAAATCTGGTAAAAGCGTTTGCGGTCGGTATGCGGATATTCGCGGCATGCACGCGGCCGGTTTTCGTAGACACAGCAGTAGTTGTCGCCCATCAGGAAAGGGCAGGGAGTTTGCTGAAAAACGTAATCCAGGTCTTCGTCCAGACGCAGGTGCTGGCTGATGAAATCGACCGTCTTCATTTTCTGGCTTTTGGCCAGTCGCTCCGCATCTTTGTCGGTTACTATCGGGCTGATTCCTGAGCAGCAGTTGGCACAATCCAGACAGTCAAACTGATCGAAGGCTTCATCGTGAAGCGCATGGACGATCGCGTCAAGATTTTTGGGCTTTCTCTTTTTCAACTTCTGAAACAAGACCGAAAACTCCTGTTTCCGGTTAGCCGTCATTTGACGGAGTTCTTCAGGTCTGTAGTACCGGATAGCTTCCATCTTTGCGTTTTCTACGTTTCAACTGGGCCATAAACAGGCCGGTAATAACGATGGCAATGCCAAACATTTTCTGAACAGTGATTTCATCACCCAAAATAAAAAAGGAGAAGAAAGCCACAAATACCGGAATCAGGTTGATGAACATGTTCGACTTGTTGATGCCGATATGACGAATGCTGTGGGTGAAAAAGATAAATCCGAGGATGGAGGCAAAAACTGCCAGCTTTACAATGGCGAGAAAAGCCGCTGGGGAAAAGGGCGTGGTCAAGGCACCTTTGGCCTCGAATACCGCCCAGAAGGGGAGAAACATAAACGCCCCAATCAGATTTTGGTAGCTGATGATGGTGTATCCGTTGTAAGTAGCGACCATCTTTTTTAGAATCACTGCATAGCCAATGGTTGAAAGCACGGCAATAAACTCAAGGCCAATGCCGAGCGGAGATGCGGAAAGGCCGGTTGAGAGATCGAAGACCACCAGGCTTACCCCGGCAAATGAGATGACGAGTCCGGCCAGGTTGGCGGCACTTAGTTTTTCCTTGAAAAAATACCAGGCGGCAAATGGCGTAAACAGGGGAATGGTCGCCACAATTACGGCTGCAACTGTGGATGACACGTATTTTAACCCGAAACTCTCGCCCATGAAATAGAGGAATGGCTCGAAAAAAGACAGCAATACCATCCAGCCCAGGTCGCTTTTCTTTACGGTTTGTAATTTGCCGATTGCTTTTGCAAATACAAACATAATGGCGGCAGCCAGTGTAAGGCGGATCAGCACAACAGTCATCGGCTCGTAGGCTTCGTAAGCCACCTTGAACCAGATGAACGAAAAGCTCCAAAAAAACATGGACAGCAGCGCTGCGCCGTAATATTTCACTACCTTATTCTTCATGGAATCCCTAATGATTGAGCGGCAAAAATAGGGATTAGTTTGCTATTCTGAAACAGTTGCTAAAGGGCTGCCAGCTTTCTTTTTTTCAGCGTGGCGACCAATAGAAAAATGGCCAGCGAACTGGAAATTCCAAAGATAATCGGATCCAGGCCAAACGGGAGTTCCGGATTCAGAATAATCAGGCTGAGTGATGTTCCGCCGCCGGCAATCATCGACCAAAAAGCCGCCGCCGGATTGTTCTTGGTTTTGATTAATGCGGCAACGACCGGAATAAACAAGCCAGAAACCATAAAGGTGTAGGAATGGAGCATCAGCTCAAGTACGTTCGGCATCTTTAGGGCAATAACCAAGGCCGTGGCCCCAATTAGTAAAGTCAGGAGTTGCGAAAATTTTAAGCTTGACCGGTGGTTGTGCCCACGAAAAATATCCGTCAGGACATTTCCCGAAGCAGCCATCAGGCAGCTGTCGGCGGTAGACATGATGGCTGAAAAATAGGCGGACAGCACGATGCCCGTAAGACCAACCGGGAGCACAGTTTTCAGCAGCAGGGGCAGGCCCATTTCCGAGTCGATGGCGCTTCCTGCCGGAAATCCGGAGCCGGCTAACATGCCATTGTCGAATGCTACTTTTGAAAATAGACCCAACACTACACCGGTAAAAGCCATAATCGGGTATTCGAATAAACCGGCAATAAACCAGGCGCGTTGCGCTGTTTTAGGCGTTTTCGAAGCATAGATGCGTTGATAGAGGGTCATGCCGATGAACCAAATGGGAATGACAATGGCCATCCAGTTCAGGAACTGCTGCCAGCTAATGTTGCTCAGGCTGAGAAAAGAAGCCGGCAAGGTTTCTCGAATGGTTTCGTAGCCGCCGACCGCGTAATAGGAAAGGGGTAGTGCCACAAAAATCAAACCTCCCATCAGAATGATCCATTGGATGGTGTCGGTGTAAATCACAGCTTTCAGCCCACCAATGACGGTGTACACCACGGCAATGACTCCCATAACCAGCAGGGCTGTGGTGAATGAAAGCGCCGGGAATGTGGCTGACGCCAGTTTGGCTCCGGCCAGGATTTGCGAGCTGGTAAATCCAAGGTAGCCAATAGCCGAAATGATTCCGGCAATAAGTGCGACCCGCTTGCTGTAGCTGTTTTCCAGAAACTGTGGGAACGACAACAGATTTTGCCGCTGCGAAAGCCGGTGGACTTTGGGAACCAAAACAACAGCAGTGAGCCAGGCACCAACGAGCCCGGAGAATAAGAGCCAGCTGCCAGATAGTCCCATGACAAAGCCCAGTCCTCCCAGGCCGATCGAAAATCCTCCGCCAACATCGGTTGCCACCACCGATAGTCCAATATGTAAACTGCTCATTTGGCGTCCACCGACAAAGTAATCATCGGTATTTTTGTTGCGGCGCAGAAAAAAATAGCCCACGCCCAACATGAAGATCAGGTAGACCGTGAAAATGGTCAGATCAATCCAATGCATTATTTGAGGTCTACGTTGATGGTGTAGTAAGGTGCTTTATCGGTGTTGCTGACCCATTCTTTATCCAACAGTGAGTTTAAATACTCATGTCCACGCTGGTAGCTTAACTTCAATTTCATCAGGATATCGCCCATCATAAATTTTTCGTTTTCACTCAGCAGTTTAATAATCTCTCTCTCAGTGTTGTCTTCAATTTTTTCCAATTCAATTTTTTCTCTCATTGTTATTTTTGTTTATAAGGGGTTGCTGTTGAGGGAATTTCCTTTCCTTCTTCTGCCAGTTTAAATCGTTCGCAGTTTTTCCATCCTTTGTATCCCCGGTTGCAGAAAACGTTCTTGATCAGAAAGGACGAAACGCGTTCAATCTTCAATTCTTCCTGATATACCGGGCATTCTTTGGCATACGGACAAAGTTTTCCCAAATGTCGTTGACTAATCATTATTCAATGGTTTTGTAATACACGTTCATACTTTCAATCTGACCGGAAATGTTCGTATTATTTTTCAGCAGACCTGAAAAACGGTACCCATGATTGATAAACGTCTTGTTCATTCCCGGTGAATTTAATCGGGCAATGGTGTACAGGGTTTTGTACTGCTGCTCTTTCAACTTTTCTTCCATCAGCTCAAGCAGGAAATAGGCCAGCTTGTGTCCGCGGTAATCGGGCAGGACAGCGAAGTCGGTCATTTCTGCATTTTTGTTCTCCGCATCAACTTCGGCCGACGAAACGCCAACCAGTTTGCCCTGGTCCCAAACGCCAAAATAGATAACCGATCCATTCTGCATGGTTTCTTTGAGATATTCCGGATTGGTAACCGGAAACGGATAGGTGGAAAACACTTGTCCGAAAATTTTCGACATCGCTGCGGCATGTTCGGGTTTGGCAACCGCCAACTCAAAACGACTGTTAAGCGAAGCTTCATTGCCATTTGGCGCTTTGTTCAATAAATCAGTTAGGGTTGACAGCGCTATTGCCGGTATAGCTGTTCTTTCATCGTTCAAGAATTTTGACATGAAAAACACATCATCCTGCCCTTTGTAAAAAGAAGGGATAAACGCTTCCTGCGTAAATCCGTCCTGTAAAAAAACGGGCTGAGCGGCAGCCGGAATCTTCGCGATAATTTTGGTGTAACCGTTCGCCATCGCCAGTTCGTTCAGCTGCCTGGTTATATTTTGGCGGTCATTTGCATCATACTTAAGTAGAAAAATCCGGTTGTTAAATTTTCCGTGGTGTACGACCGAATGACCAATTTTTTCAATTAAATCCATACTACTCTTCTCTTCTGTTTAATCGTTCATTGTTCTCCGGGATTAGTGAAATGGAGTCGTTCGAATCAGCCAGTAACCGCTCAATTCCGAGTGATCCGATTTCGTCGCTTCCTTCCAGTTTCAGATCAAGATTGCAGTTCTCACAGTCCCGGTCGCAAAAAATATTTTCGTAATGGTCCGGCTCTTTGTAGGTGGTAATGACACCTTCGTAGTTTCGAAGCACGACTTTGTGAGTGGACCATGAGATGATGTAGTTGGGCATCACCGGAATTTTGCCGCCGCCACCTGGCGCATCAATTACGTAGGTTGGCCGCGCAAATCCGCTGGTGTGGCCAATCAGACTTTCCATAATCTCAATCCCCTTGCCAATTGGTGTGCGGAAATGCGAAAGCCCTTCTGACAGGTCGCATTGATACAGGTAGTAGGGACGCACCCGGTTTTGTACCAGCTTGTGAACCAAATTCTTCATGATGCGTGGACAGTCGTTCACGTTGGCTAACAATACGCTTTGATTGCCAAGCGGGAAACCTCCGTCGGCTAATTTGGCCAGGGATTCTTTGGCTGATGTGGTGATTTCTCTTGGATGGTTAAAATGGGTGTTGATCCAAACGGGCTGGTATTTTTTCAGAATATTGATCAGGTCGTCAGTGATTCGGTAGGGGAGAACAACGGGCATTCTCGTTCCTATGCGAACAACTTCGACGTGAGGAATTGCGGTTAGCTCACTCAGAAGCCAGTCAATTTTGCTGTCGGGCAGCATGAACGGATCGCCACCGGAAAGCAATACATCGCGTACTTGTGGTGTTCTTTTAATGTAGTCGATGCCTTTTTGCAGCTGTTTTTTTGAGGGCACGAAGTCAATGTCGCCAACTTTTCGCTTGCGGGTACAGTGGCGGCAATACATGGCACATACGTTGCTTACGTGGAACAGGACCCGGTCGGGATAGCGGTGGGTAATTCCTTCTTCCGGGCTGTCGCTGTCTTCCGACAACGGATCGGCCAAGTCAGTATCTAAAACATTTAGCTCTTGAATGTTCGCAAATGATTGCTTGAAAACCGGATCGTTCTGGTAGTTTTCTTTTGAGATTAAAGAGGCATAATAAGGGGTGATGGAGAGCGGAAATTTATCGGTGGTCTTTTTGAGTTGCGCTTTCTCTTCTGTGCTAAAGCCAATTCCTGTTAGCTTCTCAAATTGTTCCACTGTGCTGATCGAATTTTTCAGCTGCCATTTCCAGTCACTCCAATTCGACCGGGTTGAAGTTTTGTTAATCTTTGTTGCAATCGCTTGTTGAGCGTCATTGAAAATTTCCATAGTTGACTTATTGGTTTCTATAGGAACAAAAATACGCTTTTAACCGTCAATCGCCAAATTCAGCACGATTGGCAGCTGAGTGTTAATTGAAATTTAATAGAGAAATGTGTTGGTAATAAGACCTTTGTTCTGGCTATTTAGAATGAAAACAAAAAGGAGATGAGCGACAGTATTGGTGTCTGTTGAAAATTGGGTCTGCGCGAACGGCCTAAAGTTGTTTGTCAGTCGTTTTGTTTTCGTCAATTGGTTCATCGCTGGTAAGCATGGGCGAAGCTTCCAGTTGACCAATGTTGAGCAAATTTACGAGGATTTGCAGGCTTTCCTGTATTTGCTGAAGTTTTGGGTTTGGCAGTGCGTCAAGCTTTTCTGTTAGCTGGTCGTGCAAAAGCGGTGGAATTTTATTTAGTAATTCTGATCCCTTAGATGTTAATGCAATGTTGACTACGCGCTTATCGCCTTGTTTGGGCAATCGGGCCAGAAATCCCTTAATCTCCAGCCGGTCAATAATCCCGCTGGTCGTGCTGGAGTTTAAGTTTAAAAAGTGGCGAATTTCACCTTGGGTCGACTGAAAGTTTTTAGATGCATGCAGGTAACTCAAACATAGAATTTGAGGAATGCTCACGCCGTATTCTTTCTGGACTTTTTTTGACTCCAGATTAATCGATCGGACAATTTTTCGAATGGTAATCAGAATTTCAGTCGTATCCATGCCATTTTGTTTCGGTACGACAAAAATAGTTGAGTTTTTGGATATTCCAAAGGCCAAGCGGTAACGTTATGGCGCGCGAAAGCCAATCAGGTGGTTGTTCCGGTGCAAGGTTTTTATGCGCTTAAAAGAAGGACACTTCGCCGGTTTCAACATCATAAATGCCGCCTACGATAATAATCTTTCCGTCTCTTTCCAGATCAGAAAGGATGGGGCTTTGTTGACGTATTTTATTAATTGTCAGTTCCACATTGATTTTACTGACATTATTGACAAACAAAAAGTTTTGGCCATTTCGCTCTGTGATTGTTGTTTTCTCGCTTTCGATGGCGGGATTAATCTTACTGAGCAATCCGGTGATATGTCCCAGCTTTACCTGGTCGCACGCGCTCACTACCGCTCCGCATCTGGTGTGTCCCAACACAACAATAATTTTTGAATTGGCCACGCCACAGGCATATTCCATGCTTGCCAGGATGTCATCGTTGAGGATGTTACCCGCAATCCGAATGCTGAAAATATCTCCTAGTCCCTGGTCAAAGATCAGCTCCGCTGAGGTTCTTGAGTCGATGCAGCTTAAAATGGTAGCAAAAGGAAACTGTCCTTCAGACGTTTGGTTGACCTGCATGAGCAGGTTTCTGTTTACCTTCAGATTGTTTAAAAATCGGACGTTGCCTTCTTTTAGGAACTCCAGCGCTTGCCGGGGTGTAATTTTTTCTTGCGTTTCTTTCGTATGTGCCCACATTATGCTGATGGTTGATATTTGTAAGCTGCTTTATTAATCCGGTCCATGATGGCGATGCCTAAACCTTTTTCAACAACAGGTTCAATAAATATTTGTTTAACTGCCGGGTCATCTTCCATCGTGTGGAGCGCAGAAAATAAATTGGCAGCAATTTCAAGCTGGTCGCCTGTTTTTGAGGTGTAGATGAGTTTGCAGTCACTTGACGGCACTTCTCCGGGATTATGCAGGATGAGCCCGGATGATTCAGGAAGCGGGAGGTTTGCCCGATTGTAAATGTACAGCGGTTTGTTTGGTGAATAGTGACTTTTGAGCAAGCCCGGGGCTACCAGTTTCGCCGGTTTTGTGGTGTTGAAAACAAATGTGCCGGGCAAGGCTTTTTCAATATCGTCCAGGGTGATTTTTCCCGGACGAAGCAAGGTGCAAACGTTGCCTTCAATTGACACAATGGTTGACTCAATGCCGACGGTTGTTGTTCCTCCATCCAGAATGTAGTCGACACCGGGCAGTTGTTTTCTGACATGCTCAGCACTGACCGGGCTCAACTGCCCAAACTTGTTTGCACTTGGCGCAGCAATCGGGCATTTTGCCTCCTTAATCAGATTCAGCGCAAGTTCATGATCGGGCATCCTGATTCCAACGGTTGGCAATCCGGAGGTGACAATGTCGGGAACGAGTTTGCATTTGGGTAATACCAAGGTCAGCGGCCCGGGCCAAAACTTTTCTGCCAGCCGGATAACCGCTTCCGAGGGCTCATTTGTCAGCATTTTCAAGTCGTCAACCGAAGCAATATGCACAATCAGCGGGTCGAACGAGGGGCGTTCCTTTAGTTTGAAAATTTTAGCAACAGCTACGGAATTAAGCGTGTTGGCGCCTAATCCGTAAACTGTTTCTGTTGGAAATGAAACGAGGCCGCCCTCACTGATGATTCGGGCGGCTTCTTTCAATTGTTGGATATTCATTTCTGTTGGTATTCTGATGTCGTCAAACGGCTTGTTTATGATTGCAGACCTTGGTCAGCTTCTTCAAGTTCTTCCCGTTTTTTGTTTTGATAGTCGCTGATTTTGGACTGAATTTTTGGATCGCTGAGCCCCAATATTTTTGCAGCTGCCAGTGCTGCGTTTTCTGCGCTCAACACCGCTAGCGGCGCTACGCCTGAAGGCATGCGAACACTTGAAAAAAGATCAGCTCCTCCAAATTTGTCGCTGTAAGGCGGACAGGCGATTACCGGGCAATGGGTTTGCGCATCGGTAAATCCGCTAAGTGCGTTGCTCATGCCGGCAATGGTGATGAACACCACGTTTTCCTTTTCATATGCTTTGATCAGTTCATAGCATTTCAGCGGCACCTTGTGCGCCGACGCAATTCTGGAAACATTGCTGATTTCAAAGCGATCCAGCACTTTACTTATTTGATTGGCCCATTCCAGATCGGCTTTCGAGCCCATAATAATCACTACTTTACTCATTGTCGTTGGTTATTAAAAATGAATATTGGTAATCCATCGGAATTATGGATAGGTATTCGTCAACACCGGCACCAGCCAAGCAGGCGTCAATGATTCGTCTGCCGGTTTCAGAGAGCTCCGGGGTTTGATATTTTTTTAACTCTGTTCTAAAGAATTCATACAACATTTCAGCACCTGCATCATAGCCTTTGGTTTCCACTTCGGCTTGTTGGTGAACCTGGAGGAAGCGAGCCGGTATTTTTGCTCCTTCAATGGTCAGGTAATTCAGTTCGAAACCCAATAGCGGGCATCGTGCATTCTGGTATTGGTCGCTCCGGAGTTTGGCATTTCCCCGGCGGGTCAGGTATTCACGCATCAGCAGCTGTGGTTTGAAGCCCACTTTCCAGGCACCAATGTGCTGATTGGGGACCAGCGTATACCTCATGCGCGGTGTTTGCATAATTTGCTCAAGCAAGAGATTGGCGTGAGTCACCATTTTTCCGGTGGCAAAAGGCCAATACGAGCCAACGCCTTCACTTCCCATTCCTCCGCCATCAACAATGCTGGGGTTGGCGTGCCCACGTGGTGAAACCAGTCGCCACAGCCAGGCCAGGGCCGGTGGCAAAATATGAAACAATCCGACGATTCCATAGGTCGGGTTTTCTGTTGTGCAAGGCGGAGTACGAACTCCAAAGCTTCGGATGTCAACAGTCACCGGCTTGCTCACTACGTTGGGGACAATTGCTCTGGGCACCACAACACGCGGGTTCGGGCATTTTTTGCCCGGAGCATCCTCCGTATGATCCCAAACCAATGCGGTGCAATCCGGATTGGATTTAATATTTAGGAAAAGAAGGGGATCTTTTGGCTTGATTGTCAGTTTTTCAAGAAACGGATCATCTCCATAATCGTTGATGCTGTCAACCCGGATGAACCAGGCATTTTCAGCATCTAAAACGCTTAGTTTGCCATTATTTTTTTGAATGGATGGCGGGCACAAAGCCATGTCGTCGGTCACGGGATTGAAGGAACAGAAAATCGGGAAATTAATCAATCGCTTTTCGCCGGTCTTGATGTTCTCGCCAATCTGGACCTGCCCGTTAGGTTCGCGCACAATGTTTTGAAGCATTTCGCTTTTGCCACCACCACTAGCACCTTCGTGCATGAATGTGGTGACATTGTCGTAGGGACTAACCACCTGAACTGTTGAGCAGTGCGCCGTGATCCAGCCTTCTTTTTCTCCTTTGGTCAACAAAGCACCGTAAAGCCCTTTTTTTGCACTCGGTCCCGGGTAGAGGTTGTAGGAGAAAATCTCGTGCAGATTTTCAGAACGCTTGTGCACAACCACCTGCTTGCCATCAAAATGGGTGTGCCTGAAGGTTGGTGCCACATAAATGGCAGAGTCGATGGAAAAACCATCGGGTAGTTCGTTTACCGGAATGATTTGCTGAAGCATCGCCAGCCCCATGGCAAAAAATCCGGCATTGGCGGGAGCCACCGCAATTCCGCCTGAACCGATCTGATCGCGACCGGCAAAGTAGAAAAACACCGCCAGATCCTGTTCCTGGAGCCAGTGAATTGTCTCTTTTCGCAACGAGTCGAAGTCATAGCCAAATTTGTCGGCAAAACGTTCCTTGTCGCTTGGCAGATTATCGGCAATGGCCATGGTGTCGGGGTCCCGACGACGCATATAGGCTTCGGTGTAATTGGCAGATATTCCGTTGCTCACTTTGTGAATGATTGCTTCGCTGACTTCCCCTTTGCCGGGGATATCATATTTTACCTCAAAACTTTTTTTGTCGCCATCGACTGCCGCGGTTGCCAATTGTTTAACGGTGTCGAAGGTGGTATAGGATTTACAGTTTTTTAGAATCGCCTGCACATCCGATGGAAGGGTGATTTTTTGATTGTTAAGGATGTTGAATAAATCGCTCATAAATTTTGTTTTTTTTTATTGCTGCACATTGAGTTTTGGTTTTTTACAACTTATTATCAATTACTCCATAGCGGAGGCCAGGTCGCTGCTTGGTTTGCGTCCGTATTGGAGTAGGAGGCAGGCCCATATGCGACTGGTATCTATCTGCAAAATGTATTGCGAATTTCAGTATGTGATCAATGGTTTAATGAAAGCGATTTTATTCGGTCAGGCTATGATTTTGGCACTGGGCACGTTTGGTTTTCTTTACCGCCGGGGCCTTGCGCTTCCATCAATGTTCAGGTTTGCAGGTTTGTCTTTCCCATTTTTCATTATTTCGAGGGCAAAGATATAAAATCTACTTAAAAAATAAAGTAATGCTTAATTAATTTTGGAGAAATCAAAAATTGGGGGGCGACTGGATCCATAAGAGTTCACTGATGCCGTTGTGGTTGTTGATGGCATCGTGTGCTGTCTTGGCATTGAAATAGATGTTGTCGCCGGGTTTTAGTAAATAGCTTTTTCCGTCGAGATCGAATCGGATTTCGCCGGAAAGCACATGACAAAAAATCTGGCCGTGGGAGTTGGTGAAAAAGCCTTCGATACCTGACGTTTTGGCAAAGCGAACCAAGTAGGTGTCCATTTGTTTGTTGGCGTCATGGTGCGATAATAAGTAGATGATTGTGCCGGACTGGTTCTGGTCGATGTATTTCATGTCTTTTCGGCTGACAACCGGGTTGTTGACCAGCGATTCGTTTTCTCCAATCAGCTCTCCAACAGTCGTGTGAAGGTTTTCAGCAATGGATTTCAAGGTTAAAATAGATGGAAATGACTTTGATTTTTCTATTTGCGAGAGGGCGCTTGAGCTAATGCCGACTTTTCCGGCAAGCTCGTTCAGGTGAAGATCCAGCAGCTCCCTTTTTTTTCTGATTCGTTCTCCGATGCGGTTCATACAGATATTTTGGGCAAAGGTATAAATTTATTAAGTATTACTTCATTCTTGCAAGAACAGGGAATTTTTCGGTGCCGGGTGTATCTCGAAATCGACAGTTTTGATTTTCGAAGCTTGGCGATGTTTTTATTGTTCCAACATCATTTAGCTTTCGCTTCAGTTTCGAAGGGCACCCGGAAATCACAGGTTTTGTAGTTCGAACAGCCCCAGGCGGTTTTACCTTTCAATATTTTACCGGTGTTGCATTTGGGGCAAACCGACCCGTCTTTTATTTCGGTTTGAAGGCGGATAGCGTGTTCACCTTTTAGCAGCAGGCGACCATCCACTTTCAGAGCATGATAATCGAATCCTTTAATTAATGGTGATTTTCCTTTGCTGATCAACGCTGCAATTTGTTTGTCTGTCAGTTTTTTGCCGAAGCACTTGAACGGAATTTTAAAATGACAGCCATTGTTCCATTCCGAGCATCCCCAGGCAGCTTTCCCTTTCAGCAGTTTGCCTTTTTTGCATTTGGGACAAATCATTTCTTTAGCCGGTTTGCCCGCACTTTTTTTCTTTTCATTTTTCTTCGCCTTCGCCTGTGCCTCCTCCTTTTTCTGTGCCTTTTCTTCAGGATCTTCCAAAATGGTGATTTCCATTTTTTTCGAATTTTTCACTTGCCAGATTACCTCGGTGACCATGTTTTTCAGTTCGGCCATAAACTGGGCGATGTCCAGTTCGCCCGATTCAATTTGGCGAAGCTTCCGTTCCCACATGCCGGTCAGCTCAGCCGATTTGAGCAAGTCATTTTCGATGGTGTTGATCAAATCCATGCCGGTTGGCGTTGCCACCAGCCGCTTGCGTTCTTTTTGAATGTAGCGACGGCGAAACAGGGTCTCGATGATGTTGGCACGGGTTGATGGCCGCCCAATGCCGTTTTCCTTCATCAGCTCGCGAAGTTCATCGTCATCCATATTTTTTCCTGCAGTTTCCATGGCTCGCAGCAGCGTGGCTTCTGTATAGTAGTTGGGCGGTTGGGTTTGCTTTTCCTGCAATTCGGGCTGATGTGGGCCATGCTCGCCGGTGGTGAATGCCGGCAGGATGTTATCGTCGGATTGGCCCGATTTTTTGTCATTTTGAAAAACCGTACGCCAGCCCGGCTTTAGAATTTGTTTCCCGGTGGCCTTAAACTGGTGCTGTTCAATGTTGGCTTCAACGGTGGTGTTGGCAATTTCGCAGTCGGGGTAAAACACCGCGATAAAGCGTTTTGTGACCATGTCGTAAACCTTGCGCTCTGCTTCAGTCAGGTCAATTCGATGAACGCCGGTGGGGATAATGGCGTGGTGATCGGTGATCTTCTTGTTATCGAATACTTTTTTTGATTTGCGGATTTTGCCTCCGCTTAGCAGCGGCTGGGTCAGATTTTCATATCCTTTCAACGCTTTCAGAGTTCCAGGAACTTTTTTATAAATATCATCCGACAGAAAAGTGGTGTCGACACGCGGGTAGGTGGTGACCTTTTTTTCGTAAAGCGACTGAATTGTGCGCAGGGTTTCGTCGGCGCTCAGGTTCAGCTTGCGGTTACATTCCACCTGCAGCGAGGTAAGGTCAAACAAGCGCGGCGGATGCTCCTTACTGTTTTTCTTTTCAATTTTCCCAATGAACAGGTCCTTGTCCGAAATTTCCTGCAGTACCTTTTCGGCTTTTTCTTTTTGCTGAAAACGGCCGGTGGTGTAGGAAAAAACGGCTTCGCGGTAGAGAGTTCTGATTTCCCAGAATGGCTCGGGCTTAAAATTCTCGATTTCCTGCTGGCGACTCACGATGAGAGCGAGGGTGGGGGTTTGCACCCGGCCAATGGAAAGTACCTGCTTGTTTTGGCCGTACTTCAGGGTGTATAGCCGGGTGGCGTTCATGCCCAACAGCCAATCGCCAATGGCACGTGCGCTGCCGGCTTCGTAAAGTTTGTCAAATTCCTTGCCCGGCAACAGCTTCTCAAAACCTTCGCGAATAGCCTCCTCGGTCAGCGAAGAAATCCACAGGCGCTTGATTGGCGCCTTGTTGCCAGCTTTGGTCAGCACCCAGCGCTGAATCAGCTCTCCTTCCTGGCCGGCATCACCGCAGTTAATAATTTCGTCGGCTTTGGCGATTAGTCTTGCCAGTGTGGCAAACTGCTTTTTCACACCTGAGTCGTCAATCACCTTTATTCCAAAACGTTTCGGAATCATCGGCAGCTCGTGAATGTTCCAGTATTTCCAGCGGGTGGTGTAGTCGTGGGGTTCTTTCAGGGTACACAAATGTCCAAAGGTCCAGCTCACCTGGTAGCCATTTCCTTCGAAATAGCCATCATGCCGGGTTTTTGCTCCAATAATTTGTGCAATCTCTTTTGCGACACTTGGTTTTTCTGCAATACAAACTTTCATGAAACGTGGTCAGTTGTCAGTTATCAGTTCCCGGTTTTCAGTTAAAGCAATTTGATTCCGTTTTCTTCAATGCTGATGAGTCGTTGTTTGTACAAGGCGCCGATCGCTTTTTTGAAGTTCTTTTTGCTGATGTGTAAGGTCTGTTTAATTGTTTCCGGCGAACTTTTATCGGTCAACGGAAGAAATCCGTTTTGAGCAGCCAGTTTGTTGAGAATGGATTGTGAGATATCGTCAATTTTTTCGTAGCCTTCTTTTTGAAGCGACAAATCAATTTTTTCATCTTCGCGAATGGTTTTGACAAATCCTTTCAGCTTTTGGCCGGTTTTAAGCGGTTGAAAAACTTCATTTTTATAGAGCATTCCCCAGTGGCTGTTGTCGATGATGGCTTTGAATCCCAGGTCGGTTTGCCCGGCAATCAACAGGTCCACTTCTTCTCCTATTTCATAATCAACCGGAATGTTGTCAACACACTTGTCCAGTTTTGAAGTGGCGACAATACGTTGGCTTTCATTGTCAAGGTAAACATACACCAGGTACGATTTTCCGGCTTCCATTCGTTGCTGTTGTTCGCGGAAAGGCACCAGCAAATCTTTGGGCAATCCCCAGTCCAGAAAGGCGCCTACGTTGGTGACAGACACCACCTCCAGCAGGGCGAAGTCGCCCACGATGGCTTTGGGCTTTTCGTTGGTTGCGACCAGCCGGTCTTCCGAATCGAGATAAATAAATACCTCCAGCGTATCGCCCGGTTTGCAACCTTCCGGCACATAACGCTTGGGCATCAGAATTTCGCCATGCGGGCCACCATCAAGGTAAACGCCAAAATCTACTTCTTTCACCACTTCCAGTTCGTTTATTAAGCCGATTGCTGCCATTATTTTTCAAGTTTAAAGTCGTGTATTTTTTCTGTTTTTCTGATCTCTTCTATCTTTGGACGATTAAATCCTGCTCTGCGACCGCCAATAATCTTAGGTCATTGCTGTCGGGCAAAGGTACGTTTTCGGAGGAAATATTGACAACAACCCACCGATTTAATAGGAAAAGGAAAACGGTTCAGTAGAAAAGACTTATTTTTGACACTCAAACTGAAAATGAGTATGACTACAGTTAAGATTGGATTTTTAGGTGCTGGCGGTATTGCCAGAGCGCATGCTTTTTCTTTGAATTCGCTGCGTTATTTTTATCCGCAAACGCCACAGGTTATTTTTGAATCGGTATGCTCTCAACGCCCGGAAAGTCGCAAGTATTTTGCAGAAAGCTATGGGTTTAATCAAGCACAGTCTTTCGGTGATTTTGTGCAAAACGAAGCGATTGATACGGTTTTGATTTTGGGGCCGAACAAGGTGCATGCCGATCATTTAAAAGCCGTGGTGAACATGCCAAATGTGAAACGGATTTACCTTGAAAAGCCAGTTTGTTCAAGTTTGGACGAAGAAAAGGAACTGAGGGCATTGGTACTCGATGGGCGGAAGGTTCAGGTTGGTTTCCAGTACCTGCAAACAGCCTCGGTGCGCGAAGCGATTGACTTTTGGAAATCGGGTAAATTGGGAAAGCCCATTCATTTTGATCTAAAATATTACCATGGCGATTATCTGCAGAAAAGTTACCGCGACAAGCGCCAAACACGTTTGACACCAGCTCCTGATGGCGGTGCCATGGCCGATCTGGGCTCACATGGCATTAGTTTGCTGCTGGCTTTTTTGGGTGAAAGGCTCGAAATTACCAGCGCTTTGCAGGGCGGCCAATTTCAGGATGTTCCGGTAGATTCGGATTTGTTCTCGTTGATCTCGCTTGTTGACATGAGAACGCAGGCAGTGGGAAATCTTTCGGCCAGCCGAATCAGTTCCGGAACCGGCGATTTGGTTCAACTTGAAATATATGCCGAAAAAGGCACCTTACGCTATTCTTCGCATCGGGCCGAGTCGTTCGAATATTTTTTGGAAGAAACGCAACAATGGGTGACGCAACCTGTTGGAAGTCATTACCAGCCCGTCAGTAGTTTTCCTTCGGGACATGTACCACCGGGCTGGCTGCGTTCCATGATTCACGGACACTACCTTTTTTTGGGTGGTCGCGACGAAAAAGCTTTTGTTCCCGATTTAAAGCATGGTTTGGAGGTTCAGCGTTTGGTTCGAGAAACGGCCATCCACCTGAATGTGTATAGAAAACAATTGAAAACTTATGGAGAGAAGTAGCGGGATTTTATTACATATCAGTTCGTTGCCCGGGCAATATGGGATTGGCACCATGGGTGCAGATGCTTTTGCTTTTGTGGACTTCCTGAAAGAGACCGGCCAAAAATATTGGCAGATTTTGCCGCTTGGGCCAACCGGCTATGGCAATTCTCCTTATCAAAGCTATTCGGCTTTTGCCGGAAGCGATTTGCTCATCAGTTTAGACCGGTTGGTGGACGATAAATTGCTTAAATGCGAGGAGTTGCTTGACTTGATGAAGTTCTCGGATCGAAAGGTGGAATACGAGAAAATTGGTTTTTTGAAAAGTAACTTGTTGAAAAAAGCTTTTGGGCGGTTCAATGCAGAATTTGATCGCTACAAGGAGGATTATTATAACTTTTTGGGCGAGCATTCATGGTGGCTTGATGATTACGCCTTGTTTCAGGCTTTGAGGGAATATAATCTGGATGCGATCTGGAACAAGTGGAATCCGGACTACAAAAAGCGGGATGTGCATACGCTTGATAAGGCACATTTGCAATATGCCGAATCGATTAATTATCAAAGATTCGTGCAGTTTATCTTTTTCAAACAATGGTTTGAGCTGAAACAATATGCCAACGACCAGGGGATTCTGTTGTTTGGCGATCTGCCTTTGTATGTGTCATTAGATAGTTCTGATGTGTGGGGTAACCAGGATATTTTTCTGCTGGATGATGCGGGCAGCCCGACGCATGTAGGTGGCGTTCCGCCTGACTATTTTAGTGAGACCGGTCAACTTTGGGGATGTCCGGTATTCGACTGGAATCGGTTGGCTGAGCGAGGTTTTGACTGGTGGATGGCACGGCTGCATTTTTGTTTGAACATGTTCGATGTCATTCGGATTGATCATTTTCGCGGGTTGGAGTCGTTTTGGTCGGTTCCTGCGGGCGAGAAAACCGCAATAAATGGCGAATGGTGGCCGGCTAAAGGATACGAGCTCCTTCAAATGTTGAAGGCGCAACTGGGGTATTTGCCTGTGATTGCCGAGGATTTGGGGGTGATTACTCCCGAAGTTGAAAAGCTGCGGGACGATTTTAACTTGCGGGGAATGAAGGTGCTGCAGTTTGGTTTTGCCTCGGATGCAACCAATGAGCACCTGCCACACAACTACGGAAAGAACTTTGTGGTTTACACTGGGACTCATGATAACAATACTACCTTGGGCTGGCTGAAGTCGGCTGAAAAAAAAGAGCGAAGAAATTTGCAAAAGTATTTTAAGCGGAACCGGCGGCGCGCGCTCGACGAGGTGATTGAAGCTTGCTGGGGGTCGGTGGCCGAAATTGCGATTATGCCAATGCAGGATTTGCTGCGGCTCGATGCCAAAGGGCGGATGAATGTTCCCGGTGTGGCGTCAGGAAACTGGGAGTGGCGCTTTCGTTGGCGGCAGCTTCGGAATTCGAGGCGTCGCTTTCTGAAGGAAATTACACAAAAGTATAACCGTGGATAGTTTAATGCGGGTGTTCTTGTTTCGTTTTTCAATCTAATTTTTCGGCGATCCGGTTGATGGTGTTCCAGTTGCGGGTGGTCATATTTGTTTTACCAAGAAGTGTCTCCAGCGTATCCATTCCTTTCACTGTTTTAGTTGCCGAAAGATCAAGGACGGTGCAAACGGATTTTTGATGTACGGAAAGGATGTGTAGCGATCCATCGGCCGACGTCCACGGCAGCTGAATTTGAGTTTCCGGCTCGCGTTTTAAAAACGAGACATACAAACGCGTGTCTTTGGTGACTTCCACTGCTTTAAATGGTTGGATACGGATAAGTTCCTGGATTTCGTCCGCAGTTCGCAGCAATACCGGAATTGGAAATCCAAACGTCTTTTCCAGCTTTGTACTGAGTTGCTTTTCCGGGTCTGTTTTGGGATCAAAAGCTCCGTCAAAAATAACATTTCCCGAGTTGAGCAAGGTTTTTACCTGTTCAAAGCCCATGCTTTTCAGCGTTTTTTTAAGAGTGGCCATCGGAATTTTATGATGTCCGCCAATGTTAATTCCCCGAAGCAGGGCGACGTATTTTTTTGTTTCTGACATGTATTTATTTTATGAATATCTGCTCGATTACCTAATGTAATTAAAACGATCAATAACAACAAAATGACCATGAATGACAACAATTGACTGCCTGGACAGAGCAAATAGAGATTTAGGCGGCCGCGGCCAATCATATTCTATCAATCCGCCTTTTCTTCGCAGTTAAACATCCAGTGTACGCCAAAACGGTCTTTGCAGCTTCCGAAGTAGTCGCCCCAAAACATGTCCTGCAGCTCTTGCTCCACTTCACCCCCTTCTGACAGCGCATTGAACAGGCGTTCGGTTTCCTTGCGCGTGTCGGGCTGCAGGTTGAGGTAGACGTTGTTTCCTTGTTTTAGTTTGAATCCCATGGATTCCGGCGCGTCAGTCCCCATCAGTAGGTGACCACCCAGAATGGGTAAAGACACGTGCATCACCAGATCTTGGTCAGCTTCGGGGAGGGGAAGCATGTTTTCGGAAGGCGGAATATCCTTGAAACGCATGATTCCTTCGCCCAGAAATTCAGAGCCAAAAACGGACTTGTAAAAGTTGAATGCTTCCTCAGTTTTGTTCGTAAAATTTAAGTAGGTGCTCACTGTTGGCATCACGTTTGTTTTTTGAGTTTAATCATTAATGTTCGCAAATTTCTTTCAGTTTCTTCAAGGCTTTGGGCCAGGTCTCCGAGAAATACGTTTCGAAATCCTTGTTGGCATCTGCGTCGATTGCAAGCACGGTTTTTCCACTGGTTTCGGTAAAAGTGTAGTTTTCCAGGGCCCCTGCCCAGCCTTCAACTTCCGGGCCGCTGGTAATTTCCTGGTTGTTTTGCAGGAGTCCAAGGTGTTCGATGCTAATGAACTCATTGGGAATGTTTTCCTTGATCCGGGCGACCATTCCTCCGGCGTTTCCTTTTTCATCTTCGCCAATAAAAAGAATCTTTTCACCTTTGTTCCATGAACCCCTAAAGTGGGATGTTGGGTTAAAAATTGCGGTCCATTCGCGGTAGTGCTTTTCGTCGATCATCGTTTGGTAGACCTGTTGGGCTGTGGCGTTGATCGTAATTTCAAAATGCAACTTTTTCAGTTTGTCAGCAGATTCAGCGTATTTTTTGAAGTTATTCAAAATAGCCTGCCAACCTTCGCGTTGCATTTCATTTGGATTCGTCGTTTCAGCTTCAAAAGTCTCTTCTATTTTGGTGTGCTGTCCTTGGCCGCAAAAATTGATTTCTACTTTTCGGTTATCGTCCATCGTGTAAGTTAGTCGTTGGTTCGGAATCACCTCATCAAATATACCTTCAAAATCAAAGCCCATGCTTCCGTCTTTTGCTTCCATGCGCGAGCTGAATTTTCCTCCCACGCGTAAATCAATCTCGGCTTCAGGAGTGTGCCAGTCGTCTGAGGCGTTGTTCCAACGGACGATGTGTTTCGGGTCGGTCCATAGTTGCCATGCTGTTTCTACTGGTACCTGAATGGTTGCGCTAACCGAGATCACTGTTTTATCTTTTGCTTTCATGACAAGCTAATTTATTTTTCATTCATACTGCAACTGATCAAGTAGGATAAAATTACTTTGATTTTTTCAATTCCACGGCATATAAATATGACGAATTAGCAGGTGGATTGAGAATAAACAAGTTTTTGCATATTTTTTTGTTCCCCGATTATTTGGTAGATTGAATTTTTGAACCTCAAAAAAGGTGAAATCAGAAGACGTTTGAATATGATGAAGAATAAAACAATTGAAATTGTGCCTATGCAGGCCGCCGATATTAAGCAAGCTGTTGAATTGATTAGCCAGGCCATGAATCAGGACGAAGGGAAGTGGGCTTCCGAAACCATGCATTTTCACTTTAAATGTGCCGAACAGGGACTGGATGATGGGCACGATTACTATTTATGGTGGGCGCATGGTCAGGTGAAAGGGATTGTTGGACTTCATCGCTATGCCTGGGGGCCACCAGAGAATGTTTGGCTGGCCTGGTTTGCGGTTTCGCCTGCCGAACAGGGAAATGGTTATGGACGAGCTTTGTTGGGGGAAGTCGAAAAAAAGGCCCGGCAGCGAGGTTTTCGAAAGTTTTTTGTTGAAACGTATGAACACCCCGATTTCGAAAAAGCCATTCGGTTTTATCAAAAATATGGATTTACCGACCATGGACGAATTGCCAATTATTTGCCTGACAGCTCGCCGATGGTTGTATTGGGAAAATCTTTATTAAAAAGTCACTAGTGTCTCGTTTAAATATTAACTCGTTCTTTGACAAAATTGATAATCAATTGTTTGTAGTGCTTTTTGTTGCGTGACGATTTGAATTGTTTCTTTTGGTTTCAAAATACTG